>CWGT01000010.1_pt1 | contig 40062 bp, 27 predicted proteins | sample 705021 | NCBI WGS metagenome assembly CWGT01 (sample SAMEA3735911, study PRJEB9488) | human gut metagenome | biome: ENVO:mammalia-associated habitat; material: ENVO:feces | place: Malawi | collected 2009-02-27 | reverse complement strand
CGCGTGGATGCCCTCGGAGAGCCAAAGCGATCCGTTTTCCTCTGCCCCCGGGGGATCATTTGGGGGGTTAGAGCTCCAGGGCGAGGGTGACGGGGCAGTGGTCGCTGCCGAAGATGTCGCCGCGGATGCCGGTGTCGCGTACGTTGCCGGCGATTGCGTCACTTATCAGGAAGTAGTCGATGCGCCAGCCTGCGTTGTTCTTGCGGGCATTAAAGCGGTAGCTCCACCAGCTGTAGACGCCCTCGACGTCTGGATTGGCCGCGCGCCAGGTGTCGGTAAAGCCGGCGTCGAGCAGCTCGGTAAACTTGCCGCGCTCCTCGTCCGAAAAGCCTGCGTTGCCGCGGTTGGACTTGGGGTTCTTAAGGTCGATCTCCTCGTGAGCCACGTTAAAGTCGCCGCAGGTTACGACGGGCTTGCCGGTTTCGCGCTCAAGCGCGCTCAAAAAGCCGCGATAGGCATCGTCCCAGGCCATGCGTACATCGATGCGCGCGAGCTCGTTTTGGGCGTTGGGCGTATAGACGTCGACAAACCAAAACTTGTCGAACTCGAGCGCGCAGACGCGGCCCTCGGTTGCGGCTTGGGCGACGAGCTCGGCCGCCTCGCCCTCGCTGGCGTAGGGCAGCAGTGCATCGGCGCGCAGCACGCGCAGCGGCTCCTTGCGGCTAAAGACCGCGGTGCCCGAGTAGCCCTTGCGCTGGGCGTAGCTCCAGGTTTGGTGATAGCCGGGCAGATCGATATCGACCTGGTCCTCCTGCAGCTTGGTCTCTTGCAGCGCCAGGATATCGACATTGAGCTCCTGTGCGATCTGGATAAAGCTCGGGTCTTTTTTGAGCACGGCGCGCAGGCCGTTGACGTTCCACGAGGCGAACGTGTAAGTCTGAGACATGGTGTCCTTTCGACGGGGTTGGCAGGCTTAAGATTAGCGCAACAGGGGCGGGGCGGAGTCCGCGAGTGATAGCGCGATCGCCGCCGTCCCGGAGACACGGGCGGAGGACATATATGACGCAGACAATATCGGACCCCAAACAGGCCTCCGCCGCGCTGGCGGAGCTGTTCGAAACCCATAGCCACGTGGTCTTCTTTGGCGGCGCGGGCGTTTCCACGGCAAGCGGCATTCCCGATTTCCGCAGCGTGGACGGTCTGTATCACCAGCGGTTTTCCTATCCGCCCGAGACTATGCTCTCGCACAGCTTTTACGAGACGCATCCGGCGGAGTTTTTCGACTTCTACCGGACCAAGATGATCGCGCTGGGCGCCAAGCCCAACCACTGCCACGCCAAGCTGGCGGAGCTGGAGCGCGCCGGCAAGCTCGACGCCGTGGTGACTCAAAACATCGATGGCCTGCATCGGGCGGCTGGTTCACGGCACGTGTTTGAGCTGCATGGCTCGGTCCACCGCAATATCTGCCAGACGTGCGGCGCGGTCTACAGCGCCGAATGGATTTGCGCGCGCGAGCACGAGGATGCCGCGGGCGTGCCCGTGTGCCCTGCGTGCGGCGGTCGCATCAAGCCCGATGTGGTCCTCTACGAAGAACCGCTCGATGAGCGTGTGCTTACCGGCGCCGTTGCTGCTATCGCCGCATCCGACGCACTCGTCGTGGGCGGAACCTCGCTCGTAGTGTATCCGGCGGCGGGTCTCACGCGTTACTTTACTGGCGATGCGCTGGCCATTTGCAATTTGGCGCCCACCGATCAGGATGCAAATGCCGACCTGCTGATTTCTTGCGACATCGCGGCCGCGTTTGCATTCTAGCCCGCGCGCGCGGATACAATAGAAAGACTGATTGCAAAGCGACCCCGCCGCCTGTGCCCGAGCGCGGCGACGTGGGCATTTTAGGAGGATGTTCATGGCGAACGACAGCAAGACATGGCGGTGCGGAAAGTACGAGCTCAGCTTTGACCGTCCGCGTATCATGGGCGTCCTCAACGTGACGCCCGATTCGTTTAGCGACGGCGGTGAGCACTTTGACCAGGATGCCGCTATCGAGTACGGCCTGGCGATGCTCGATGCCGGCGCCGACATCATCGACGTGGGCGGTGAGTCCACGCGCCCCGGCTTTACCCCGGTCAACCCCGACGAGGAGGCGCGTCGCGTGCTGCCCGTCGTGCGCGCGCTCGCCAAAGAGGGTGCCATCGTCTCGATCGATACGCGTCATGTGGCGGTTGCCAAGGCGGCGGTGCGCTGTGGTGCTTCGATTGTCAACGACGTGACGGGCTTCACCGATCCCAAGATGGTTGAGTTCGTTAAGACGAGCACCTGCGGCGTTATCGTAATGCACGCCGGCGAGGTTGCCGCACCCGCACGCACGCACGCGACGGTGCAGCTCGATACCTCGGCTGCGGCGTTTGTTGCCGAGAAGGCACGCGAAGCGGCTGTCGAGGCCGCGCGCGAGGCCGAGAAGCCGGCCCGTCGCCGTCGCGGCAAGTTGCTGGGCGAGCCCAAGGTTGAAGCCAAGCTTCCGGGCGGTGTGGTGCAGCCCTCGCTGCCGCTTGGCGAATCGGAGCCCGCGCCCGAGTCCGAGCCAGAGACGCCGGCTGCCGAGCAGGCTGCCCCTGCCGCCGCTGCGCCCGAGACCGTGCCCGCAGCTACCGAAGCCGCACCAGAGCCCAGCGACCACCTGGCCGCCATGATGCGCCGCAGTGCCCGCCGTGAGGAAGCCTATGTGCCCACTTCGCAGCTCCGCCGCTTTACCCTGCCCGATTCTGCGCCCATCATGCGCCGCGTCATGGGCTTTCTGTCCGACCAGGCCCGCACGCTCATCCATGCCGGCGTGTCGCGCGACCGTATCTGCATCGATCCCGGCCCGGGCTTTGGCAAGACGGCCAACGAAGACATCGTCATCCAGCGCGAGACCGCCAAGATGGCGTCGCTGGGCTATCCGCTCATGTGCGCCGTGTCGCGCAAGCGCTTTGTGGGTGCCGTCTCGGGCGTGACCCAGGCCGCCGCGCGCGATGCCGCCACGTTTGGTGTGTGCCTGGGCGCCATCCAGGCCGGCGCCAACATCGTGCGCGTGCACGACGTCGCTGGCTTTGCGCAGTTCCTGAACGGTTACTGGGCTGTCGCCGAGCCGCAACCGCGTCGTGCGTTTGTGGCCGTGGGTTCCAACCTGGGGCATCGTTGCGACAACATCCGCGCCGCGCGCAACATGATTGCCGAGATTCCGCTCACCTGTGTGTCCAACTGTTCGCGCATCTACGAGAGCGAGCCGGCTTACGAGACACGCCAGGACACGTTTGCCAACGCCATCATCGAGATCAAGACCGAGCTGGCTCCGCTGGTGCTGCTTGACGAGCTCATGAAGATTGAGGCCGAGCTGGGCCGTGACCGCTCCAAAAAGGCCAAGGCAAACGGCCCGCGCACCATCGACTTGGACCTGCTGTGGATGGACGGCGAGACCCACGGCGGCAAGAAGCTGCGCCTGCCGCATCCGCTGATCGGCGAGCGAGACTTTGTGCTGGTGCCGCTCGAGGATCTGATGCACGACCCGGCGCGGTTCTTCCGCTACAACGGCGTCGAGGTCAAGGAGCCCGAGGATCGCGTGGGCCATATCGTTGGCGAATTGGGGCGTATGTAGATGATCGAGATGAATGCTGTTGCCGCCGGTGCCGAGCTCGACGCGGCGCGTGACGCGGGCCGCGAGGGCATGTCCGCGGGCTGGTGCGCGTGGAGCGCGGGCGACGCTTCGCTGACGTTTTCGCTGGTTGTGCGTCCGGATGTGAATATGCACGCCTTCCACGGCCTGCCGTTTGTGGCCGCAATGGGCATGATGGACGCGTTTGCGGGCACGGCCGCAACGCCGGGTCTGGGGCTTGCCGGCAAAGTGGGCATCCAATGGCCGAGTGACATCGTGTGCGGCGCGCCTGCGTTTGAGACGTCGCTCGCGCGCGTCGCCGTCAACGGCGGTGTCGGTGCCGCGGGCATGTTTGCCGCGGTGACGGTGGATGTTGAGCGTGCGGCGCTGGGCGAGCTCGGCGTGGACGTGGCTGACGCAGCGCTGGTCGAGGCACTGGCCGCGGCGGTGCTCGCTCGCGTTGACGCCTGGGCGGTTGCCGCCAACACACCACAGGGCGCTGCCGGCCCGCTGGCCCCGGTGCTGGGTGAGTACTTCGACATGGTGCCGCTGCTGGGCCGTCAGGTCGCGGCGGTGTCGCCCAGCGGCCTGCCGCTTGCGGTCGGCGTGTTTGCGGGCCTGGACATCTGGGGCCGCGCGACCATTAAGACCGACGCTGGCGAGCAGGAGTTTCCGCCCGAGGCTGTGCGGATTCGCGGGCTGTAACGAGAGATGTCCGCGCTCAAAGATGACGATGACAACAGAAGCTCTCCTCGGATTGCTCCGGGGAGGGCTTTCGTGTGACTGCGGGGCGACATCTTAATTCTATTCCTCAAAATTGAATATTTTTCATTTTTGAGGAATAGGAAACATGCACGATATCGCTGTGCTGGGCGTATTCGAGGAATCTCTATTCCTCATAATTGAAAATATTTCAGTTTTGAGGAATAGGCTTGGCGAACGTTTTCGGGGGCTGTGGCATCGGGCGTGCTCGACTTAAGCCCCTGCTCTATCCCAGTTCCTGCATGCGGCGGTAGATTTCGCAGATGCCTTTGATGGTGAGCTGTCCGTCGACCACGTCGAAGGCGTCGGTCGAATCGGCGACGATGCTAGCGAGGCCGCCCGTGGCGATAACGGTGGCGTCCTCGCGCCCCAGCTCGCGCTTCATGCGCGCGACCAAGCCCTCGGCCATGGCGGCGGCGCCCACCACGGCGCCGACCTTGATGCACTCCTCGGTATCGCGGCCGATGGCGTGCTCGGGCGCCTCGAGCGGCACGCTGGCGAGCTTGGCGGCACGGGCGGCAAGCGCGTCCATGGAGATGCGGATGCCCGGTGCGATCGCTCCGCCAATGTAATAGCCGTCCTCGTCGATGACATCGATATTGGTTGCGGTGCCAAAGTCCACCACGATCGCCGGCGCGCCGTAGAAGGTCTCAGCCGCGACGGCGTTGGCGATGCGGTCGGCACCAACGGCCTGGGGGCGCGCTGCGCGCAGTTTGGTCACCGCGGCCGTCTGTGGCCCGATGACGATGGCGTCCGCGGCAATGCGGTCGGCCACGGCGTGCCATTCGCGCGAGAGCTGCGGCACCACGCCGGCAAAGGCGATCGCGTCGACCGCGCCGAGCGAGAGGTCGTACATCTTAAAGAAGCCCATCAGCCGCACGTGGATCTCGTCGGCGGTATAGGAGCGGTCGGTGGGCATACGCCACGACTGCACCAGCTCGTTTCCGTCAAACAGGCCCATGGCCGTCTGCGTGTTTCCCATATCGATAGCGAGCAGCATGTCTACTCCCGGTGTTGGCATAAAAGGACGCGCACCATTGTATACGCGCCGTCGACGGCGCTCGGCTGTGATCCGTTGACGGTGATACTGGCTGAGGGGTTTTAAATATGAAGGAATTATGCTCTACGAGATTTTCCTTGCCGTTTACCGAACTCCCGCTTAATATTCTTTCTTGCGCACATGAGGCGCCCAGACATTGCGGGGTGGAGCAGTCTGGTAGCTCGCCGGGCTCATAACCCGGAGGTCGTAGGTTCAAATCCTGCCCCCGCGACCAAGAACTTGCAGCTCGTCGGCCTAGCCGGCGAGCTTTTTTGTTATCTGACGACCATGTTTTCGGCACGGTTTTCAACCTCTCAAACAAAATCTCGATCTGTAACGCGTAGACCCGATTTGGACGGTTAGATGTTACAGATCGAGATTTTCCGGCAGCCGGCCCTCGTTTGTCTAAATCTGTAACACGAGGGACGGATTTTGCCGAGTAGCTGTTACAGGTTGAGATTTTGTTGTTGCTCTCCTTTATGAGTGAATCTTGACTCTTTTTATTATGTGAGGCGGACGGGCTATCGATAATCACGGGCCGGATGGATTGACTTGTCGATTGATAGACTCCAATTGGAAGGAGCTGCGACGACCCTTAACGATCCTTAACTAGAAACAGTGACGTCTTAAAAACAATAAAGGGGGCCGCTATGTAGGGGCCGTCTATACGATGCCTTTGACTTACACTTCTTTATGGAGCCATGTAAGGAGGCGGCAATGCAGCAACCCATCGCGACAAACGATGTGATTCTTTTTTCCACCCTCAGGGAGAATCAATATTTCGATCGAAAGAGCGCCCGCAAGGATGACAAGGAGATTGCGAAGCATATTAGTGCATTCGCCAACTCGGCGGGAGGCAAGCTCGTTATCGGTATCGAGGATAATGGTGAGGTAACGGGCTTCAAGCGTAACGGCGCGCGCGACATTGAGAAATTCGAGCGCGCTGCGCTCACGACTTGCACGCCAACCCCTATTGTCCGCAAAGACCGAATCCCCGTGGTCAATTCTTCGGGCGAGGAGGACTTCGTTCTCGTTTTGGACATCGATGCCTCGACCAACCACTCTGTTGCTCGCGTGAGCGACGGCGAGGTTTTCTTGCGGCAGGACGACAAGAGCGTGAGGCTCAGCCGCGAACAGGTATTTGCCCTCGAGTACGATAAGGGGCAGAGAATCTTCGAGGACGAGCTTGTTGAGGATTCCTCCCTAGATGACGTGGACCATGAAGTGCTTGATCGCTACAAAGGGATTCTTGGAACCGAAGTTTCCGACGAGCAGGTCCTTAGAAGTCGTCGTTTTATGCGTGACGAAAAGCTGACCGTTGCTGGAGCCCTGCTATTCGCGCTGGATCCGTCCGCGATGATGCCACAGGCGCGAGTCCGTGTCCTGCGCTACGACGGCGTCAAAATGGAGACGGGCGAGCGTCTCAACATCACGAAAGAACGAAGCTTCTGTGGGCCGCTGCCTAAGGTGATCCAAGACGCCTACGAACTCACCTCGAGCATGCTCCGCGAATTTCAGTTCCTGGGGCCCGACGGGAAATTCCAGACCGTGCCTGAGTATCCTGAGTTCGCCTGGTTCGAGGGCTTGGTCAACGCGGTGACACATCGCGACTACTCGTTCCGCGGCGACTACATCCGGGTCTCGATGTTCGACGACCGTTTGGAAATCATCAGTCCAGGCGCGCTTCCCAATATCGTGACGCTCGACAACATGAGGACCACTCGTTACTCGCGCAACCCACGCATCGCGCGCACGCTGGTTGAATTTGGTTGGGTTCGGGAGCTAAACGAGGGCGTCAAGCGCATTTATACCGAGATGCAAAACTCTCTGCTCAATGATCCGGTCTACACGGAACCTGATGGGGCAAGGGTTCAGCTAACGCTTGAGAACAATATCGTTGCCAGAACCGTAAGGAGAAGCGAGGCTCTCGAGGACAAGGTATCACCGGAGGTGATCGCCTCATTGGGGGAGTATGAGCTCGCCGCCATCAGGTTGGCCTTTGCGAACGGAAGGGTGACAGCAAGGGAGCTTGCAGCGCACATCGGGAGAAATCGCCGCACAGCAAGCCGGGTGCTTGGTAAGTTAATTGAGGAAGACGGGCTGCTCGAATGGCACGGCTCATCCCATAACGACCCAAAACAGTTCTACACGATAAGGTAAGGTGGTCGATCTATTTCGCACCTCTGTCGCAGTAATGTCGCACCTCTGTCGCAGTGGCTTCGATGACGCGTGGATATAGTCCCTCGGCAAATCTCAAACAAAATCTCAATCTGTAACGGGTAGGGGTCAAAAGCGGGCCTAGATGTTACGGATTGAGATTGTTGAGGATGGGCTGAGGGGAATGTCTTGATCTGTAACACGTGGGGCCGTTTTTGGCCGATAGATGTTACAGAACGAGATTTTTCGGCAGCCGGGCTCCGTTTATCTGAATCTGTGACACGAGGGACGGATTTTGCCGGGTAGCTGTTACAGATTTAGATGTTCTAGCAGGCGGGTTTGGTTTGTCTCGATCTGTAACAAGTAGGGGTCAAAAGTGGGCCTAGATGTTACAGATTGAGATTTTCCGCCGGGACGGTTTTGGTTTGTCTCGATCTGTAACAGTAAGACCCGGTTTTGCTGAGTAACTGTTACAGATCGAGACAAACCGACGGGCTGCCCCGCCCCATCTACCTGCCGTTACCTGCTATCCGCCGATTTCCGTTGTGCTGCTGTACTCCCATGCCATATCCTCTAGACAACTACGCGGCACCATCGCCGCCGCGCCTACAAGAGAGGAATGTCCATGACCGCACCTGCATCCAAGCTGCTCCAGCCCATTACGGTTGGCCCCCTTGAGCTTAAGAACCGCATTATGTTCCCGCCGCTGACCACTGGCTACGAGGAGCGCGACGGTTCCATCGGCGAGCGCAGCCTGGCCTTTTACGAGCGCCTGGCCCGTGGCGGCGTGAGCTACATCGTCATCGGCGACGTCGCTCCCGTCATGACCGCAAGCCCCACGCCCAAGCTGGCAGCCGACGCCCAGATCCCCACGTTTAAGGCGCTGGCCGACGCCGTCCACAAGCACGGGGCCAAGGTTGCGCTGCAGCTGTTCCACCCCGAGTACGACGTGCCCGGGGTCGGCCGCATGGTCATGGGTTCCATGGCTGCCGCCAAGGCCGCGCAGGAGGCCAAGGCCGCCGGCGACGAGGAGACCTTTGCCGCCAAGATGGCCGAGTCCAGCGAGATCCGCAAGCAGGCCTACGCCAAGCTGCACCACGATATGCAGCACTTTGTGAACGAGGCGAGTGTGGAGCAGCTCACCCAGATCAAGGAGGCCATCGCTGCCTCGGCTGCCCGCGCGCAGCAGGCCGGCATCGACGCCATCGAGGTCCACGGCGATCGTCTGGTGGGTTCGCTGTGCTCGGCCATCCTCAACCAGCGCACCGACGAGTACGGCGGCTCGTTCGAGAACCGCGCCCGCTACGCGCTGGAGGTCGTCGCCGCCATTAAGAAAGCCGCACCGCAGTTGATGGTGGAGTACAAGCTCCCCGTGATTATGGAGAACCCCGACGGCACGCCGCGCGGCAAGGGCGGCCTGCTGCCCGATGAGGCCTGCGAGTTTGCCAAGCTGCTCGAGGGCGCGGGCATCGATATGATCCAGGTCGCGCAGGCAAACCACACCGGCAACATGGGCGACACCATTCCGCCCATGGGCGCCATGCCCTACAACTGGACGCTGCCTGTTGCCGAGCGCGTCAAGGCCCTGGTCTCCGTGCCGGTGGCAACCGTCGGCCGCGTGGTTTCGGTCGAGGCCGGCGAGAAGATTCTGGAAGACGGCGCGGCCGACATCATCGCCTATGGCCGCTCGCTCATGTGCGACCCCGACATTGCGCTGAAGGCCGCCACGGGTGAGCCCATCCGCGAATGCCTCAACTGCAACAAGGGCTGCGTCGACGCGATTCAAAACCGCAAGTACATCTCGTGCGTGCTCAATGCCGAGAACGGCGACGAGGCGACCATCGCCATCAAGCCGGGCGAGGGCGACAAGAAGATCGCCGTGGTGGGCGGCGGTATTGCCGGCCTGGAGGCCGCGCGCGTGGCGGCCAAGCGCGGCTACGATGTGACCGTCTACGAGGCGAGCGATCATCTGGGCGGCCAGATTGTGCTGGCGGCCGCGCCTCCGCGCAAGGACGAGATCATGCGCTCGGTCGAGTACTACGAGAAGATTCTGCCTGGCCTGGGCGTGAAGGTTGAGCTCAACTATGCCGCTGCCGCTGAGGACCTCAACGCCGCCGACGCCGCGATTGTGGCCGTGGGCGCGCACGACGTGGTCATCCCCGTTCCGGGTGCCGACTCGGAGAAGGTCGTCTCGAGCTGGGACGTGCTGGCCGGCAAGGTGGAGCTCAGCGGCCGCGTCGCCGTCATTGGCGGTGGCCTGGTGGGCACCGAGACTGCCGAGTATCTGCTGCAGCACGGCTGCGAGGTGGCGATCGTCGAGATGCTCGACAAGATTGCCGCGGGCGAGTCCGAGACCATTCTGCCGCTGATTATGAGCGACTTTGCCGGGCACAACGTGGAGCAGCACGTGAGGACCCGCCTGACCGCCATTACCGACGAGGGCGTGGAGGCCATTCGCACCACCGAGGACGGCGCCGAGGAGCCGGTGAAGATCGCCTGCGATTACGTGGTGATGGCCGTGGGTTCCAAGGCCAATGCGTTTGACCTGGACGGCGTGACGGTGCCCGTGACCTGCGTGGGCGACTGCTCGGGCGAGCGCACCGCCGACATTGCGAGCGCCATTCGCACGGCATATCACGCGGCCAACGAGCTGTAGTTGAACATCGCGGCCAGGCGGGGGGCGGTAGCACGGATCCGCCTGGGCCGACTGCATCCCGTCGGGTGTCAACCGGGGCGGGGCCTGCAAGCGCAGCAGGTCCCGCCCCGGTTTTGTGCGAGGAGGCAGGCGAGCTTAAACGCGCCCTTAACCTCATCTTCACCTCAAATGAAGCAAAGATGAGGTTAAGATGAGGCAAAGTTTGAATGGACGTACGAACCGTTGCGCGAACAATGCGCGCACGGTTGAGTGGGCAGGGAGTGCCGTATCGGTGCTCCCCGCCCTTTTGCCAATAAGAGCGCCCCTGACCAGCGGGTTCAGAAAATCCGAATCTTTAGAACATGAAAATCCGAATTATATGAACATGAAAATTCGAATCGCAACCACCCAAAAATCCGAATTTGCTACAGTGGAATAGAAGGATCAGAAAGCAGGACCTGGAAATCTGCGGGGGTGGCTCATGGCGGGCGAGAGGCTACATCGGGACGGATACATCCCACGTATCGTGGATTCGCAAATCGAACGCTACCTTCGTGTCTTTGGCGCGGTCGAGATTGCAGGCACCAAGTGGTGTGGCAAGACGTGGGCCGCGCTTGAGCACGGGGCGTCCGTCTCGTATGTCGACGAGAATCTCGACCTCGCGCGTGCCGACCCGGCGATGATGTTGCTGGGAGACCGTCCACATATTATCGATGAGTGGCAGCGCGTTCCCCAGATTTGGGACTACGTTAGACATGAGGTCGACCGTGCCCGGACTACGCGCGGCGCCTATATCCTCACGGGTTCTGCCACGCCTGCGTTTGGCTCAAAGGCGGAGGCGCCCGCGCATAGTGGAGCCGGCCGCATCGGCCGCGTCCGCATGCACCCCATGACGCTTGCCGAGACAGGTGAGTCCAACGGCAAGGTGAGCCTGGCGGGCTTGTTTGAGCATCGTTTTGAGCCCTGCCGGTGCGATGGCGATACGCCGGGGCTTGTCGAAGCCGCTTGCCGCGGCGGCTGGCCCGAGGCGATCGATATGGTTTCGGCTGACGCCCAGCTCATCGCCCGCGAATATCTCAACACTACGTTTTCGAGCAGCTTCCCGGCGGTTGGTCTCGACCCCGATATTGCTCGTCGAGTCTCCGCATCGATCGCGCGCAATCTGGGACAGGCGACCACGTATAAAACGATTCTTATGGATATGTTCGGTGCCGAGGAGGAACCCGCAGCGTTTGCCGACGAGACCAAGGTGCGCAGGTACCTGGATGCCCTCAAAGGCATGTTCATTCTCGAGGAGGTCCCCGGTTGGGTTCCCGCCGCGCGCGACAAACGACGCTTTACCGTCAAACCCAAGCGCTATCTGGCAGATCCGAGCCTTGCCTGCGCCTTGCTGGGTATGTCCTTGCAGGCGCTGCTTGCCGACTGGCAGACATTTGGTCTGGTGTTTGAGAATTTGGTCATACGCGACCTTTCGGTCTACGCACGGTCGCTCGACCTGCTGGATAGTACGCCCGTGCGCTATTATCGCGACGATTCGGGCCTTGAATGCGATGCCATCGTGCAACTAGCCGATGGACGGTGGGCCGCCTTTGAGATTAAGGTGAGCGAAGATAAGGCGAGCGCCGGCGTCGAGAGCCTCAAGCGCGTTCGCAAGAAGGTCTGTGGAAATCCTCGTTCACGCACACGCGAACCGGAGTTTATGGCCGTGATTGTGGGGGTGGGTGAGTACGCCCGCGAGGTCGAGGACGGTATCTACGTGATACCCGTGCGCGCGTTGGGGTGTTAAGGGGACGGTGCGTCGTGCGTCCGCTGCCCGGTGCTACAGATTGGTGCAAGGGGGTCAGGTTACTTTACACCAAGGGCTCGACTTTTAAGACACCATTAAGGCTTGCGTTATGGAACGAACCGCAGGTCAATGCTATTCTTTTACCTTATCGTACGGTGTTGTATTCTGCCTGAATTCTCTACCTGCGAGCAATGGATTGAGCACGACCAAGCCGAAAGGATGGCACGCCTGCAAGCAGGGCAAACGTAAGCAATGAGTGGCATGGACCGACATAGCGAGCTCCAGCGGCACAAGACAGCGGCCGAGTACCGTCAAGCTGCCGACGAGCACGTGCGGACCCTCAAGGATTTCTGGAAGGATTTCCTAGTGAGTGGTCTGTTTGTGCTGGCCGCCATCGTCGCTATCTTTGCGTGCCTGGCCTGGTTTGCCGCGAACAATCGGGTGAGCGCCACGGGGAGTACGATCGGGGCGAAGGCGGATCGGTACACCCTAACTGCCGCGGGCGAGGGCAAACCTGACGCGCACGTGGGCTATTACGAGCGCACGGCCGAGGAAAAGCATGCTATCGCCGGCCTGGATACGGCCGATGGCATGACCGTGACGCTCGGCTCCAACCTGAACAACGAGACTGCGGGCTCTCTGTACCCGGGTGCTCGCGGCAAGATTACGTTTACGGTGACGCCGCACACGGATAACCTCGGCGATATCACGATCAACCTGTCCCGCATACTTAAGGCCAAGGGCAATATCTATGAGGAAGCTGATGGCAATCTGTCGGATGATGCGAGTACGCTGCTCAGCCTGGTAAAAGGCCACTTGCTGTTCTTTACGAGCTGCAAGAACGGCTATTACTCGGACCGCGTGGTTGATAGCAAGATCGAGATTCACAAGAGCGAATTTTGCGAAAACGGCGATGTGACCAAGCCAACGAACAAGTCCGTCACTATCAATCTGTACTGGGTATGGCCGGAGTACTTCCAAAACTTTGTCCTTACGGGCAACACGAATTACTACAAGAATCTGTTTGCGGCGCCGACGGACGGCAAGAATCCTGACTACGTCGCCCTGCAAGCGGATATGAACAAGAACAAAGTGAACTACTTCTTCGGCGCAGCAGGTGGCAAGGAGGCCGCCAGCGCTCCTACGGTTTCGACCAGCATGACCTCCAGCGATACCGCCATCTGCTCGGCGCTGTACAACAATGCGGACGAGCAGATTGGCGATAAGGTCAAATACATCCAACTTAGAATGAGCGCTCAGGAGGGCGTAAGCTCATGAGTACCATGCAAACGCGCCTCGACGACGCCCACAAATGGATAGAAAGCCATCGCGCACAAGCCCTTGCGGTCTTGGTGCTCTTGGCGGCAATCGTTCTCATCGTCGGTCTGTCACTTTCGTGGTTTGTGGGAAGCAAAAGCCTGTCTACGGTGGGAAAAATTCAAACACCGGCACAGCTTAAGGTGCTGGGTCCCAACCAGACGACCATTGAGCCCATCGAGATTTCGTATGACGAGTCGCGAGGCGATGCAAAGAACGCTGACGGCACGGTGACCGTCCGACGCGCGTTTTGCGTGCAGAGCGACAATGACGATGACCCCGGCGCTGGCCAGGCGTTTGAGCTGCAGGTTGCCAATACCACGAATATCACGGGGCTGACAATCAACGTATACCGCGTGAAGGTCAACGACCCGTCGGCCCCGAGGGGCGATGTGGTCGGCCTCGACGGGCTCAACCGCACCTACTCATGGAGTAAGAAGGGCACCCCGATTGCGTTTACTTTTATTAACTCCGCGGACGGGACAGGCGCGTTGGCTAAAGAGCTTGAGGCAAATGATCCAACGTACGGTACTTATAAAAGTGTCCAGAAAAACGCTCGCCCGCTCTATCGATATCACACATTCCAAAAAGCCGATCTGGACGGTTGGAATGGTACGAAAGCCAACGCCGCCACGAACTTCATCATCGAGTGTACGTGGAATCCAGGCGTTGTGACCACAGGTAGTACCAAGGTTTCAAATGTCAAAGAGACCGACATGGTGTACCTAATCGCTCGCGGCACGAACGCCAACTAATAGCAGGAAGGGAGGGGCACCAGATGAGCAAAGACAAGAACGAGCAAAATGAAATCGCAAGGCCTGTTGGCAAACACTTTGCGCAGGTTGATGATTCTAAGGCGAAGTCTTGCTTGGTGGAGTCGGCGCCCCCTGTTACCAAAGTGCGCAAGCGTCTGTGGGCGGTTGCGGTGCTGCTGTGCGCTATCGCGATTGCGACGGGTACTTACCTTACCTACACGGCCTTTTTGGCGGGCGACTTCCTTAAGTCGGTTGCTGTTTCGGGCACGTCGCAGGCGCTGTTTGCCTCGGACATGCTTGCGGGTTACACAAACGAGAGCCTGGATGACGGGGAGATTGCCGTCCGAAGCGTCGTCGTCGACACCGATACGGGTAAGAAAACCTGCTCCTTTACCTTCCGCATTTACAACCATCTGTTGGGCGACAAGAACAAGGTTAATGACAAGGATGTCAATGCGACACTGAGCGTGAGGGCGACGGGCACGACGGGTACTTGGAGTGTTAACGGTACACCCGCGCTGACGACGAGCGGCCCGGTCGATCTTTCCTTCCCTGCCAACAAGGCAACCATGTATACCTATACGGTTACGTTTGACAAAGATGACCTCAACACAGCGTCCTTCACGGTCAAGGCCAAGGTCGGCCCCGACAGCCCCGGAACCAACCTTAAATGGCTCGCGGCCAAGATTGCGCCTGCCGAGCGCGCGGAGGTAACGGCCTCGGGCGTTTCGGGCGAGTGTGTCGATAAAGGCAAGAACATTGGCAGCTTTGACGCCTACAACTATCGCGTGACCGTTACAGGTTCCCCAACAAAAGTCAAGCTTATATGGGGCGATAAGGTTGAGCTTGACCCGTTTTTTGTGATGAATCATTCCGGCGCGACCGAAAATAAAAGTGACAGGTCGGTCACGTTCACCATGAATCCCGGGTCGGAGATTATTACCTTCTACCGTGCGAAGGATGCACCCGGCAACTGGGGCGACATCGTTGTAGAGTGCAAGGCCGCGTAGAACAAGCCGCAAGCATAGATTTTGAGACCCCGCACGGGCCATGAGATAGAACGAGGTAGGATCAGATGAGAACGGCAAAGCGCATAACAACCGCATGCCTGACTGCAATCATGATTTTCCAGGCGCTCGCGCCCTCCACAGAGGTGTTCGCGCAAGAGCTCGACGCCGTTATGGAGGCGTCTGTCTCCGCCGCGCGTGCCGCGGGCAAGACGGCGCGCTCCGTACAGGATGCCGTGGCCACCGCGCTGCAAGATGCCGACCAGGCTACCTCTGATGACACCGCGGCGACCCCGGGCGCCGATACGGGCACTACCGAGGACGGCAACGGCTCAACCAACGCCGGCGAGTCGCAGGATTCCACGACCGATGGAGCCGGCGGTGGCGCTGCCTCAACGGAAGGCGACGCATCCCAAGACGATGCAACTGCCGATGACGGTACCACCGACGAAGAGCAGATGAATGACGCGGACGCAGATGCCGCTGCACAGGCAAACACCACGTATGAGTACAGCACGGTTGATAAGCTGAAAGACGCTATTGGTGATGCCAATGTTACTGTCGAAGGCGATAAGGTAACCAAAGTCACCATTGGAACCAGCGAGGATCTGATTAAGCTCTCCAACGTCGATCCCGCCATTTACCAGGATGCGGCTCTCACGAAGGGCGGCGCGACGGGATCGGGCCTCAATCTATGTAACACGGTGACGGCGGCTGACGGTAAGGCCCTTTCCTTCTTGGGCCTTGGTGCCCAGAACACGCCTTTTAAGGGGAGCTTTGACTTGGGGACCTCTCCTATCGTTTTAAATAGGCCCCTGTTTAATAATGTTGAGCTGTCCACGGATATGACGCTTGCGCTCACTTGGGAGGGTACGACCAGCGATCCCGTTGTTGCGACGACGATTAACGGCGGGCACCATAAGCTGGCAGTTGACATCACTGCGGCCACCCTGTCTTCGCCGCTTTTGGGTTCCGTGTCGGGAGAACTCAGACTCGACGTGAACTATGCGGCGAAAGGCAACGAGACCCTTGCCATTAATATCCAATCTAAAACCGATAATGCTGGCCTGCTTGTGAATACTCTTGCAGATGCTGCGTCTCTTTCCGTTGAGAAGCTAGCGCTTCCGGGCACTTACAGTGGGGACCCGACTATCCAGACGACCAAGGACGGTACAAGCGCTGGCGGACTTATCGGCGTCTGCGGCAACGGCGCGACCGTGGCCATTAACGGCAATATTGACCTCTCTGCTTTTAGCGTCAAAGGCAGGGCTGCTAGCGGCGGTCTTATCGGTAAGGCAGCCCACCTCACGCTCGCCATTGCTGCTGACGTAACAATTAAACCGGCGCGCGGCGTTGGCGATGAGGGCAGCGCTTGTTCTGGCGGCATCATCGGCGACGTGAGCTTTGCGCGGGGATTTACCGTTAAGCCCAACATGTTCGACTTAGGCGACCTTGTGACGCTTGGTGCGTCTCAGCGCGCCGGCGCCCTCTTTGGCGTGGCGGATATTTCTACTGGCGACATCGTGGTGTAGGGCGGAACGTATAAGAGCAAGCTCGCCTCAGGAAAAGGTGGCGGTGTTAGCGGCAGCTACGGCGGCCTTGTCGGCAAGGTGTTCGCGATGGCTACGGGCGTCGATGGGGCGCTGCGCGCCTTTGTTGTTGAAAAGGATGCAGATAAGAAAACGTGCTCAATTGCGTTTGACCTTGCGAGCGAGCTGTCCGACGCAGGCGGCGTTGTTGGCTATGTTGGCGATAGTGCGAATCCCAACTCGCAGCCTGTTGCTGTCGTGCTTAACGGCGTGACGGTTGCGTGCAAGGGAGACGCTTCGGCGCGAACGGATACCGGAAAGTTCGGTGGCGCCGTGGGTGTTGTCGACACGCGCAACGCGCTCGACGTGCGTGACTTTACGCTTACAAGTGATAAGGCCATTGGTGGTGCAGTAAAGAATCGTGCAGCTGGCATTGCGGGCTCCGCATGGAATGCCGTAATCAAGTTCAGCGGCATCACGGACCTGTCGGGCGCAAGTTTTGCCGAGAACGCCACGACGGGCCAGCTTGTATACGAAAACAATAACGCTCTGATCTTTGCTGTCGGCGATGGCTCTAACGGCAACGTAGCCGACGAAGGCACTACGGGTTGGACCTACAAGCGCAGCAACAAGGCCTCGAAGACGGATGACATCGCGACCTACGGCGAGGTTATTCGCCTGGGCGATAGTTTTATTACGCTTGATCCCAGCACTCATAAGCTGACCTTGCCGGCATCGTTGGCGCAGACCAACGGTGCCTACGCCCTAACCACAGCTGAGGATTTCGCCAAGCTTGCGATTACTTGGCAAACCAACGGCTACTACTCGATGGTTAACGGCGTTACCGAAAAAAATCTGAATGGCCTACAGTCCTCGACCATTACGGTGAACGGCACAATTGACCTCGCCGGCACAGGTCTGACGGGCTTCACGCAGGACCGCGCAAGCAATTCGCAAGTTTTCTCGGGTGCGTTGAATGGAGACGGTACGATCAAACTTGCCGTCGGCGAGGCGTACGGCAAGCGCGGGAACGCCCCTCTGGGCGCCGACGACATCAGTGCCGGCAACGGCAAAATCTACCGCCACGGCCGCCTGGGCTTGTTCGCAGCAATCAACGGCGCAACCGTCTCCAACGTCACCATCGCGGGCTCAATGAAGTTCGATAACGGCGTGGGCATTGATGCCGGATCGCTTGCGGGTACCGTTGCGGGTGGTCTGACGCTGTCTGGTGCAACGTGCAAAACGAATATCGCGTGCGATGATACGTTGGCTAATGATGTGAACGTTGGTGGAATTGCGGGCAGCGTGTCGGCAGCTTCCACGGTTACGCTTCAGGGTAACAGCAAGGCCCAAGCGACCATCACTGCGGCTAGAACGCTTAACGGCAATATGCGCGTTGGTGGCGCCGTCGGCTATGTGAGCGACTATGCCTCGACATTCAATGTTGCGGGCCTCGAAGTCGGCGGCGAAATCAAAACCGGCGATTGCGCCGGCGGCAAGATCGCCCAGGTCGGCGGTCTTATCGGCTGCATCGCACAGAGTGCCTACAATGCAGGGGAAATAGTCGGCTCAGCTGATAAGTATGTGAACATTTCGGGCCTTTCATTCAGCGCGTTCAAGATGAAAGTCGGTAGGAACGGTGATGCGCTCAAGGGCACCGGTGGCCTTTTGGGCTACAGCTGGGGCAAAACTACCGTTACCATTGGCAATACTGCCGTGAACAACAGCGACAGCACCTATGCCCTCAAAACTTCTAACGACACGACTGTAACTGCAAACGACTCTACCGAGGTCGGCGGCCTCGTATACGCAGCCAGTGGTCACTGGATTATCAACAACTACGCCATCGATCTCTCGGGCACAACCATTCATGCAGACGCCGCCCAGACGCTCGGCGTTCTGGTTTGTCGTGGCTGCAAGGTGGATAATAAGACGACATATGGCGTCGAGAACTACATAGGTCTGTACTTGGAGGACAGGGCTTATTGGGAGACCGCCTATAGGGTGCCCAGCGGCGAGGGGTCCATCGTTGCGCCGGGTGTAACGTCTTTCGATGAATGGGTTGGCAGCGGTGTAAAACCAAACAAAGGCAGCAAACTCATGGACGCCGACTGGAACACGGTCGTTTCGCTGCACACGCAGAATGACAAGCTGGACATGGACGGCGATGCCACACATGACAACAGCTACCGGAACCGCTCGACTTTCGGCCAAAGTCACAAAACGAACGGCAATACCCGCTACTTCTACAACCTCGACAGAGCCTATGATAGGTGTAAAGGCGGCTTTAGCGGCGGCCAAATCAATACAGCGGACAAGCTGCTCTTATGGTCTGCTTTCTGCTATGCTCCCGCCGGTATTCGTTCGACAATCGTTCCCGATGGTACGACAGGGCTTGATGGTTCCATAACCATAACCGGCACAATCGATTTGGCCGGCTACAGCTACTATCCTACTCAACCGATCGGAAACGTGACGGTTAATAATGCGGCCATCACCTTCTATTACTCCGAGATCAAGGCCGAGCAGAATGGCAACAAGCTAAACTCCGATGCCACCCAGCACGAGAACATGCACTGCGGTCTTTTTCGAACGGTGGCAAACGGCGATCTCACGGTAAATCGTGTCACTTTGGGTGGTACCGTTGGGCCCGTTATCAATGACGCAAAGAGCTCTACTGACGCTATTGGCGCGGGCGGAAGCTCATCGGGCGCACTCGTGTGCCGCTACGTGTATGGGTCCAGCGACGGCAATGGCACCAAGATTAGAAAGATCTCAATCGACGGCCTTACGCTCAACAATCTGATTGTCGACGGCGCCAACAGCGCCACGGACGCTAACGCCTATATGCCTCTGCTCATCAACGAGATGTAGAAGTACGTGAGCCTGAACGCGAAGAACATCAAGACTACTGGGTACACGAGTGGCACCAAGGCGGCTACGTCGCTGTTCGGAAAGCTTGGTGTAGGCAGTGAGGCCGATCAGGTGACGGCAAAGTTTGAGCGAATCAGCTTGCCCAGCCAAAATGGCAATATGATTTTCACCCATGCGAGCCTGCTGGAGAGCTTTGGCTACAAAAGTACGGGCACGGGCTCTGCGGATTACACCTTTACTAAGGCCGATGCCAATGCCGGAATGGTGACGTACGGAAGCGAAATCGATGCAAAGGGTAAGGAATACTCCGGCAAGCAGCTTTGGTATTACGACGAAGCGACGTATGACACCCCTAATGGTTTGGTGAAGGCTGGGGATAAGACGGCGAATGTCGATGCCCCCGTGTTTGGTGACTTCCTTCCTTATGTTTATAAGGGAAAAGCCGACGAGCCTGGCGTTCAGTACCACGAAATTAGGGTCAACCAGCGCATTCCAAAGCTGGTAACGGGATGTGGTACCTACGGCGATCCTTATTCCGTCACAAACGCGGCGGAGATGAATGCCATTGCCAACTACATTAATAACATGACGGCGCTTGATGGCTGGGAGGTCACCATTGTCGCCGACCAGGGTAGGCTCTGCACGCGCCGCAGCAGCGATCACTCGACCAACAATGAGGTTACGTACGTCTACAAGCAGGCGAACGGTACCGATAATAAATGGGAGAAGAAGACCGGAGACGCGTCGACCGATTCCACACCGACGCTGAGCGACGAAACCATGCACCGCTATATGCAGAGCGCGTATTACAGCATCGAGCCTGCTGAGGGCAATACGATCACTCTCGACGGCGCATCATTTGGCGGTTTTGGAAATAGAGCCAACCCGTTTAGGGGCGTCATCGTTGGTAACCTTGGCAGTGATCATAAAAACGCAACCATCAAGATAGCGAATAACGAGGGCTCGCTTCGCGGCCTTATTCCCTATAGCTACGGCAGCGTTGTGCGCAGCCTCAACATCAACTATGTGAACGCGCAGGCGACTATTACGTATTCCGCCAAGGATTCCGACGGCGTTCCGACGGCGTTTTTTGGTGGCGTTATCGGCTGCATCCTTGGCGGCGACAACATTATCGATGGTGCGGTCGTGAATGGGACAACGGCCGATAACCCCACAACCGGCTTTACGGTTGCCGGTGGCGGAACTAAGCCATATCTTGTTCCCATCGGCGGTTACGTCGGCGCCATCGCGGGCGGCGGTGTGATCTTCCGCAAGATGTCGGGGGCATCTTGGCGCGCTGGAACCAGCAACAAATCGCAGGGTCTTGGAACGGGTAACTTCCGGCTGTACGACAACCCTTACGTTGGTCGCGTGATTGATGGCTATGCCTTTAGCGAGGGCTGTAAGGTTGAAAACGGTGACGCTAACTACAAGATTAACGAGCTCAACGTGAACGACACCGGCTGCGTAACCACAGTCGATACGTATAAGAAATACAGCTGGAATGTCAGTCGGCAAAACAACAATGCTCCGCAAACCACAGTCAAAGATTCACAGGGCCTGCTCGTGCTGTCTGCCATCATCAATAGCGGTGCGGGCGCTGGTGCTGCTCACACCGATGTGGCGGAAGGCGGCAAAGGCACGTATCGCGGGTCGCATGCATATGAGGGCAGTAGCGTCCATGGTGATATTCCCTCAACGGGATACAAGTTCGGAAATGAGCGGTATGGTAAGGTTCGCAACGCGAGCTACACTGCGGTTGGAAAGCCTGCCGATGTTGCGGCGGGCGATTTCGAGATCTCGATCAATGACGATCTTAAGGCGCCGGGTAACCAGGCATACCAAGGCGCATTAGACGGCCGAGACGGAGAAGATGTTAATTCGCCCTATTTGGTGAAGAAATATGCAACCGATTGGCGCACGGGCTATGTGTGCGCGATGGGCGTTTGCGGCATGGATCTGAAGTTTGAGCAGGGCGTGCTGCCCTATGACATGAGGGATTATGGCTCGGGTTTCTTGGGCCTTTCGGGCCGCTATTACTCAAATGCATGTGCGACCGACAAAAAGGTCAATGATAAAGATTTCATTACTCCCGGTATCGCCACTGTTAGCGGCAACGGCGCAACAATCAAAGTGTCGAACAACACGCGCGAATACGTGGATGACGACTACTGTGTGGCGGGCGTAGGTGGCCTGTTCAGCACTATCAAGTTCTACTCGAGTGCATTCAATAAAGGAAGCGTCGAAGCAAATGGCAACGCAAACGTAAACAATCTCAACTTCAACGACTGCAATATTTCGCTTGCCTATGTATCTTTGAGTGGGAAAGAGCAATCCAAGTCGACGAGCAATACAAAAAGCAGTTGGGTGGGGGCTGGCTGCCTTGCGGGCTCAACTGCAAATCAGGGAGGCTCGGACGGGGTCGCCTATGGCGTGTTCAAAAATGTAAGCATTTCTGACAGCGCTGTATCTGGAGGCTGCATGGCCGGTGGCCTCATCGGAAGTGCCGGCCTTATGAAACGTAGTACCGATGGCGCCAACGGTTCGATTGTGAATTACGGAGGAACATCCTCTCCAGTGCAGCTTTATGACTGCTCATACAGTGGAATTGCCGTTAGCGCACGTTCAAATGCTGCCGGATTTGTAGGATATATCAATTCGGGCACCTGCGGCATGTGGGTGTCGAAAGACAAAACCGTTGCCGATAGTTCGACTATTTACGTTGTTGAGAAGGCAGGCGATTCGCAGGATACGGGCAGCACTGCTGGAGGCATCTTCGGCCTTACGGGAGGTGCTCTAGTTGTGAATACCGGGCAGGGCGAAAATGCGAGCCAGGTGGCAACGATCAAAGATGTGTCCCTTGTTGTTAACCACAAGGCGCTTGGCGTGGGCGGAATTGCGGGACGCACGGTAACCTATGCTTCTAATATTAATCGCGTTAAGGTGACATCAACCAATCAGGCCTCGGAAGAAGCGCCCACTTACTTTGGCTCTTTGCACGCGGTGGCAAATACTGTCAATTCGTATGCCACAAGCACGGGAGGCATTATTGGATCGACAGGAAATAACGTGACACTTAATTCTTGTACGGTTGAAAAGATTCGCATGGGCGTAACCGAGCATGCTGGTGGCCTTGTGGGGGCAACATCAAATGGAAACACGCTGAGTGTCAACAATATCACTGTCGATGGCGTGCAATTTGATGGCGCTCGTTGTGGCGGCATCCTTGGAAACTGCCAAGGCCAGGGTGCAACCAATGTTATCGTTACGAATGCGACCGTGCGGAACTGCTCGTTCGGAACGCTTAATTCAACGTGGAGCCATAGTGATGGAAACCTGAGAAATCATTCCGGTGGCATTGTCGGTGCCGCTTCCGGCACAATTAAGATTGCTAACGTTCTAATTCGCGAAAACGATTTTAAGCAGCCGGGCGGTCAGGGCTTCTTGTTGGGCGATACCGCGCAGTATGCGGCTGACTTCAAAGGCCTCTACGCCGCGGGCGTCGATATCATACTTAAGGATCGGTCTGACAATTCTGCGGCTCAAAAACCGATTAAGTATTTCAATGACAGCGCCGTCGCCAACGTAAACAAGAAGTCGTATATCGCGTTTGGTGACTATAATGACACGCTTACTAATGACACGCATACTGAGTCGGAAACGAGCAAAACGCTGTACGGCGCTGATGCGGCCGACAGCACGACTGCAGCTGTTTCGCCCTACGTGACCACGAGCCCCGTGAGCAAGCTGGCGGTGCGTGCCTCCGACAACGACACCACCGATCGTTATCTGTTCGGTGACGGTGTGAACGTTTCTGGTGCATCGACTATCCAGGATGAAGCGAGGAAGAATGTCACCGGCCGCTACACCTACACCAACATCGGCGGCATCGATAAAGATGGCGCCTATCAAAATACCTCGAACTACTCATCCTCCAGTGCCGGTAAGTTCAGCGCGAACAATGACACCAATTCCGCGCAGGTAAGCAGCGACCCCGATGTCCTTGTTCTTTCGGGCAACGACTCGGATACCGTTAAGGACTATCTCAACATTGTTACCAACGGTGGTTATTCGGATGCGCTGCGCCTGAACGCAGGAGGATCGCACGTTTCGGCAACGGTCGACGTGTTCCAGCTCAAGAACGGTGTCTTTGTAAAGCAAACCAATGTTGCCGACCAGGCGCTCGACGTTAAGGGCAGCGGATCTTCTTTGTCGATCAGTGCTAACTCCAACTGGGATAACGGCAAGGGCCGCTTCAACCTGCTCACCGTCACCTTTACCGAGGCCGGCCAGAGCTACAAGGTTATGGTGCCCATCATCGTCAAGCGCGTGCTCGAGATTAACTTTACGGCAACGTATTCCGAGGGCTCGAACTTCAACAGCGCCGACTACAGCACCAAGTACGACAAGCACGTGCTCATTAGCAGCGGCGAGACTATGACGGGCTATCTTACCTGGGCATACAACAAGGCGTATGCCCAGGAGACGGAGTATGGCTGGAATACGCACCTGGCAAGCGGCGGCGACATGAGGCCGCTTAACAAGCGCATTGAGTTCGGCGGAAAAAAGGGGGCGCTGCCTGTGGGCGCGCAGCTGACGCTCGTGGATATGGCGCACAATAACAAGGAATATCACTACACGGTGCCCGAGGGAGGATCCTGCGCATCGGTTGCGCTGACGGACTTTGAGGACTCCAGCGGAAATCACTATACGGAGCAGTGGCTCAGCGAGACCATGGGCGCGACGGCAACAGAAGCGGACGACGGCACGTGGGTTAAGCTGACTAATAAGGAGAAGGGCGAGAAGACCGAAGCCGAACTAGCCGGTATTGCTGGCGCGAAGATCGGCAACGACTACTACCGCGTAAAGACCGATACGGATAAGAAACCGTTCTACAGCTTGACGGTTCCCAAGAAGAAGGCCGGCGAGCAGCCCAAGAGTGAGAGCTTCTATCTTGTTGTTCGCACGCCAAAGGGCTCGGCCAGCGTCAACGGATATACCGGTACATCGGTTAAGACAAGCGTGAACACGCATCTTAACTACACGCTTCGTAATAAAGATGAGACGAAGGACTCGCACGAGAACACCGCCTCGACGTATAGCGTTGCCACGAACTTCCAGCATAATTTGGTGGACAACAAATCGGGCACCAACCAGATGGCCGTGAGAGGAACGACCTATCGGCTGGATATGGATGTGGACGACACCGTCACGTTTGGCGAGCAGGAATATACGACTACCGATGCGCTGTACTACCAGCTGGATTCTTCGCTCGTGAACTACCAGGGCAGCGGCGCTGCGGGCGCGCATGGCTACCCGACTGGAACCCAGGGCACGTATTCGTTCTACGTGATGGTGGGGAACAACTACTACACGTGGGATGGTTCTAAGTGGACTGATGCCGGCACGACGGAAACGCCGGCGATTGCTGCCAAAGACTGGTCTGCAACGGGCGGCGACATGTCGCTTGTGCTTGCCGATGCTAACGGTAATGCCATCGATCTCTCCGGCATTCGCGAGATTGCCAAGAGTCATGGCAGCAAGTTCACCATCACCATGAATGCGACTCTAACCATGACGGAGCCTGCGTGCCAGGCTGGTATTATCGCTTCGCAGAATAGCGGCAGAGATAAGTACACAAAGCCAAACTACCGTGCGTACCTCTCTACGCATGCTGACACGCTCAGCACCAGTAGCAACTCGGCATACAATGATGGTCGCGCTGGATACTACCGCATGGATGTGGGCTCATCGACTATTGCGCTCGAGGCTTCAAAGAAGTCGCAGCTGGGCATCAACATCGATGACCTCAAGTCCGCCGACGGCGAGATCGCTCTGGTGGGGACGTATGATTTCTCCAAGCTCGCGGGCGCCGAGGCCATGATCTCCAACGCCAGCACGGTGAAGTACACGCTGAGCTTGGAGAAACGCCAGAATGATGGCAGTTATGCTGCGGTCGATAACATCTCAAGCTACATTACGGTGCTCGGTAGCGACAAGTTGGTTACCGGCTCTTTGAGCGCCGATGGCAAGAACTACGTATTTACTGATAGCAAGGGGAATGGCGGCGCGTTCGCCACGCGCGACGGCAATAGCCTTGCCTTTAAGCATGCCTTCCGCGTTAAGGTGAACACCGATGTTGAGAAGGCAGGGCGGACCTATGCAAACTACCGCTTGGTGCTTACGGCACGCATGACCGGCAACGGTGTCGAGGACAAGCCGGCCAACGTCAGCAACCTCACCGGCTATGCGAACTCCGACTACGTGACGTACACGCTGGCGCGCATCAACACTGAGGGCATTCCCCACGAGGCCAAGACCAACTAGCTATGCAAGGGGGCGGCAACCACCCGGTTGCCGCCCCCCTTCTTGCTCGTGCGGACTCGCTGACGACCTCTCTGGACAGTTAGTTCAAATACGTATAAATCCAGACCCCGGTAGACGCTCCTGACGCACGTTTTGAAGCAATAAGCAGCCCAAAACTACGATTTGGTGGCCGAATGGACTCGATTTACATGCGAATGATCGCCGGCGGGCCCTCTCAGGGGGCCGGGGTGCAGCTTCGGCGCCGTCAAAAAATACGTATCTGAACTAACTGTCCATCCGCCGTCGGAGGAAGGTGTTTCCGCTTCTCACTAGCTTTCCAGCTTTCCACTTAACTTGCCACCTAAGGTGGAAAGCTGGGAAGTGAGCTGGGAAGCTGGAAAGCAAGTGGAAAGCTGACAAAGTGGATGCGGGTTGACGAGGGGTTATAATTACCCTCCAGCATGGAACTGCCAAACGGGTACCAATTTAGTCGACAGGCTTTCGCCGTTCAGCCGTGCGCTAACCACCAGCGTAAATAAATGCTAAAAAATATCCGCAAATTGCTCTAAATGCCCAGATAGCAAAATTGCGATTTTCAATTAACTGCTACGCGCAAACAGCAAAATGCTACTATCTAACATGAACGTGAGAAAACAGGTAAACGTTTAGGGCTAAGAAGTGGCAGGTATGTCAGAGGCAACAAGGACTCGCACGCATGCGCCCGAGGTTAGGCAGCGCGCCGTCGAGGTCCTCCAAGAGGGGGTCGGTCATCGTGCCCTCGCCGCGGAGCTCGGCATTCCCCAGGCCACGGCTCGTCAGTGGGCTCGCGCATATGCCGTGGGTGGTGCCGACGCCGTGCTCAACGCGGGCTCGCATCACCGCACGTATTCGTATGACGTCAAGCTTGCCGTGGTAAAGGATCGTCTGGAAAACGGCCTGACGGTTCGCGAGGCAATGATCAAGCACAAGATTCCCAGCGAGTCTTCGGTCAAGGCTTGGTGTCGTCAGTATCGCGATGGCGGCGAGGCCGCACTGGTCGATAAGCCGCGCGGTCGCAAGCCGCGCGTTAAGCAGGCAGAGTAGCAAGAGGGTGCGCCCACAGGGGCGCATTTTTCTTGCCGCGCCAACCTTTTGGACCGCCGCGAGCCTACTGGAACATCCTCCAAAGTGGTTAATAAACCGCGCTCAGTGGCCCGCGCGCTCGTCGCTGCGATAGGGGGAGCGTCGCCTCTCTACTCCAGAGCGGACGTGCCCCTACCCCGTACGCCTAAAACGCCCCAGTTGACCGAAAACCCGCCGCTGCCACTCCTCAGCTGAGCTATAACGTTAAACAATTGCAGCGTTTTTGCATGGGGAAGTGATGGTATGACATTGCTGTATTTCCTTACCCTGTTTCCGCTGGTACCGGCGCTGGGCATGCTGCTCGCGCGCGGTGACCGCGCCCGCGATGCGGTGGGACTCATAGGCGCCGGCATCATTATGGCGGTGACGGTTGTAGTCGCCGTTTTATTCTTTTGCGCGGGCCCGCAGAGCTTCGAGGTGGCACCGGGCACCTCGCACGTGCTCTCGATCATCAGCTCCGCCATCGATGTCATCCTGTGCGCCGTCATCCTGTACAACGCGCGCAAATTTAAGAGCACGCTCGCCACGGTGCCCGGCGTGGTGCAGCTGGTGGGCTCGGTTGCCTTTGCGGCCATGACGTTGCCCGCGGCCGAGGTCGTCACCGCCACCCCGCTCTACCTGGACTACATGAGTGTGATCATGGTGCTTGCCGTCGGCATCGTCGGCAGCCTGATCTGCGTGTACGCCCTGGGCTACATGAAGGACTTCCAGGTCCACGATGAGCACGAGGCGGCGCTGCGCGGACGGACCGCGCCCGACCGTCGCCCGCAGTTTCTGGCGCTCATGTTCCTGTTCCTCTCGGCCATGTTCGTCATCGTGACGAGTGATAACCTGGAGTGGTTGTTCTGCGGCTGGGAAATCACCACCGTGTGCTCGTTCCTTATGATTGGCTATACGCGCACGCCCGAAGCCATCAAAAACGCCTTTACCCAGATCATCCTCAACATGCTGGGCGGCATCGCGTTTTTGGCCGGACTCATGTACCTGCACGTTAACGGCATGCCGCTGACCATCTCGGGCATGATCGAGCTTTCCGGCGCCGGTACCGCGCAGTCCGCGCTGCTGGTGATGCCGGTCGTCCTGCTGTCGCTCGCCGCACTCACCAAGGCCGCACAGATGCCGTTCCACACTTGGCTGCTCGGTGCCATGGTTGCCCCCACGCCCACGAGTGCCCTGCTGCACTCGTCAACCATGGTCAAAGCCGGTGTGTTCCTGATGGTCAAGCTGAGCCCGCTCTATGCCATCTATCCCGTGACCGGCTTTATGGTCACGAGTGTGGGTGCCATCACGTTTTTGCTCGCCGCCCTTATGGCGATCTCACAGAGCAACGCCAAACGCGTGCTCGCGTATTCCACCATTTCCAACCTGGGCCTCATCAGCGCCTGCTTGGGTGTCGGCGCGCCCGAGGCCGTATGGGCGGCCATCTTCCTGATCCTGTTCCACACGGTGGCCAAGTCGCTGCTGTTCCTGTGCGTGGGCACGGCCGAGCATCATATCGGCAGCCGCAATATCGAGGACATAGACGGTATGTTCAGCCGCATGCCGCGCCTGACGCGCCTGATGATGCTGGGCATCATGGGCATGTTCGTGGCGCCGTTTGGCATGCTCGTGTCCAAGTGGGGTGCCCTGGTGGCGTTCGCGCAGACCGGCAATGTGCTCATGATCATGGTACTTGCCTTTGGCTCGGCCGCGACGTTCTTCTTCTGGGGTAAATGGCTGGCCAAGCTTTCGGGCGTCGACCCCACGGCTCAAAACGTTGAGGTCAATGTCCATAAGACCGAATGGATAGCGCTCAACACCATCGCCGCGCTACTGATTCTGTGCTGTGTGGCCTTCCCGCTCATCTCGAGCGGTCTGGTGTCGCCTTACCTGGCCATGGTGTTTGGCCGCGTGCCGTACGTTATTGGCAAGGACGCCATGTATCTGATGGTGGTCATCGTGGCGTTTATCGCCGTGGTGCTGCTGACGTCGTTCCGCGTGAGCAACAAACCGCACGTAAACGTATATCTTTCGGGTGTGGGAACCGACAATTACCGCCATTTCCGCGGCTCGATGGGTCACGAGGTAAAGGCCGAAAAGCGCAATTGGTACCTGGAGGACGCTCTTGGCGAGAAGCGCATTGGCCCCGCGGGTAGCGTCGTGTGCTGCGCCATTATCCTGTTTGCACTGCTGTGCTGCGCGTGGATTGGACCCGAGCGGCTTGCCATGAGCGCGCCCTCGGTGCTGCGCGGCAAGTATTTCGAAGGCTCGGGTGTCGTGGGCATCTTTATAGGCACCGTGGCGTTTGCCCTGGTCGCGCCGCTTGTGGGTGGCCTGATCGACGGCGTTGACCGCAAACTTTCGGCCCGCATGCAGGGCCGCGTGGGCCCGCGCTTGCTGCAACCGTTCTACGATGTTGCCAAGCTCCTGCGCAAGGCCCCCGCCAGCGTAAACACCATGGACGATACCTATATGGCATGTGCGCTCATCTTTACCGTGGTAGGCGGCGGCATCTTTGTGTCGGGTTCCAACACGCTGCTGTGCGCCTTCATGGTGACGCTCGCCGCGATCTTTGTGGTGCTGGCGTCCGCCTCGACGCAAAGCCCGTTTGCGCAGGTCGGTGCCGACCGCGAGCTACTGCAGGTTATGAGCTACGAGCCCGCCGTTCTGCTGATGAGCGTGGGCCTGTATCTCGCTACCGATAGCTTCGATTCCATCGCCGTGACGGGGCAGTCGACCCCCATCATCATGTACAGCGCGCCCATTTTCCTTGCGCTGCTCGCGGTGCTTACCATCAAGCTGCGCAAGTCGCCGTTTGACCTTTCGTACTCGCATCACGCGCATCAGGAGATCGTCCAGGGCGTCGCCACCGAGATGAGCGGCGGCACGCTGGCCAAGATGACCCTCATGCACTGGTGCGAGACCGTGCTGTTTTTGATGTGGGTGGGCATGTTCTTTGTCTGGGATAACCCGGTGAGCTGGGTCGTTGCCCTGGTCGTGATGGCCGCGACGTATTTTGTCGAGGTGCTGATCGATAACACCTTCGCCCGCAGCACCTGGCGCAGCTGCTTTAAGCTCGGCTGGGGCGTGGCGCTGGTGTTTGGCCTGCTCAACCTTATGCCCATCCTCGTCGACGTGTTTATTTAGGAGGCGGCATCCATGGATCATAAAATGTCGCGCTCGCCGTGGGTTATTCATTACGACGGCTCGAGCTGCAACGGATGCGATATCGAGGTGCTGGCCTCGCTCACGCCGCTGTTCGATGCGGAGCGCTTTGGTGTGGTCAACACCGGCAACCCCAAGCACGCGGATATCTTTTTGGTGACGGGTTCGGTCAACGCGCAGAACCTGCCCGTCGTGCGCCAGATCTACAACCAGATGCTCGAGCCCAAGTGTGTGGTGGCGTGCGGTATCTGCGCGTGCTCAGGTGGCGTGTTCCGCGATGCCTACAACGTGATCGGCGGCGTGGACCGCGCGATTCCCGTGGACGTGTACGCGCCCGGGTGCGCCATTCGTCCCGAGACCGTGATCGATGCCATCGTGGAGGCGTGCGGCATCCTTGATCAGAAGGAGGCCGTGATGCGTGCTGGCGGCGATCCGCTTACCGTGGGCGGCGCCGCAACCTGGGACGGTGGCGTTGAGCTGAGCGACGACGGGTTTGTAGCTGCTGCGGGCGCCGGGGCCGGTGTCGACGCAGGCACGGCTGACGGTGTGCCCGCCGCTGCAAAGGAGGCCGAGTAATGCAAAAGGCAATCTATACCACCGTCGGGATCGACGAGCTCCTGGCGCATGTGCAGGCGCTCAAGGGTGCCGGCGCGCGCTTTGTGCAGATGCATGCCGAGCGCTGTGTGGACGACGGATCGTATCGCCTGGTCTATACGTTTATCAATGTTCGTGCTGCTCAGGAGCATATTGCACAGGACGGCAGCTATGCGATTGAGAACCTGGTAGTCGAGGGCATCGACCAATATCAGGAGATTCCGTCCATCAGCTCGTATTATCCGGCGGTGTTCCCGTTTGAAAATGAGGCCCACGACCTGTTTGGTCTTGCCATTACCGACATGCAGATTGACTTTAAGGGCTTTTTTTACCAGGTCTCGACTGCCGAACCCATGAGCGTTATCACACCCGAGGTGAAAGCCGCGCGTGAGAAGGCCATGAAGGTCCGCGCCGCCGCCGAGGCCAAAGCGCGCAAGGCTGCTGCCGAGAAGGTCGCCGCTGCGGCTGCGGGGGAGGGCGCCGCGGGTGTCGGCGATGCTGCGAGCGTTGCTGCCGTCCAGCCCGCTGCGGCTGCCGGCTCCGATGCTCAGCATGACGAGGCTGCTGAGAAGGCCGCGCTCAAGGCTGCTGAGATGGAGGCAAAGCTTGCCGCCATGGATCCCGAGAAAGCGGCCAAGGTCCGCGCGGCGCTTGCCGCCAAGGCCGCCCGCGACAAGCAGAAAAAGGAGGCATAGGGTCCATGGCACATCGCTCCGTTATTCCGTTTGGCCCGCAGCACCCGGTGCTGCCCGAGCCGCTTCACTTGGACCTAGTGCTCGAGGACGACCGCGTCATCGAGGCAATTCCTCAGATCGGCTTTGTGCACCGCGGACTCGAGAAGCTCACCGAAAAGCGCGACATGCACCAGTTTGGCTACATCGCCGAGCGCATCTGCGGTATCTGCGCCGTGGGTCATAGCTGCGGCTATGCCAGCGCCTGCGAGCGTATGCTCGACATCGAGGTGCCCGGCCGCGTGCAGTATATCCGCACCATTTTGCATGAGCTTTCGCGCATTCACTCGCATCTGCTGTGGCTGGGCCTGCTCGCCGATGCCTTTGGCTTCGAGGCGCTGTTCTACCGTTCGTGGACGCTGCGCGAGCAGATTCTCAAGATCTTCGAGAGTACGTGCGGCGGCCGCGTGATTCTGTCGATCAACGAGATCGGCGGCCTTAAGCACGACATCGAGGACTCCGAGCTGGCGGGTATTGTCCGGACGCTCGATGCCATGCGTCCCGACTACGAGGCCCTCGTGCATACGTTTTTGGATGACGACAGCTGCGGCGAGCGCCTGCACGGCGTGGGCGTGATCAGCAAGAAGGACGCGCTGGATCTGTCGATGGTCGGCCCGTTCGGGCGCGCCTCGGGCGTGGATTACGACGTGCGCATGTTCGGCGACGGTGCCTATGCGGATCTGGCCGCGTTTGAGCCCATCGTGGCGACCGACGGCGACTGCTATGCCCGCTGCCAGGTGCGTTGCGCCGAGGTCACGCAGGCCATGGACATCATCAAGGAGCTTGTGGGCAAGATCCCGCACGACGGTATCGGCGGGCGCACCAAGCTTACGCCGGCCGACGGCGCTCGCGGCGAGGTTGTGATTGAGCAGCCGCGCGGCGAGGCGTATTACTATGTGCGCGGCAACGGCACCAAGAACCTGGACCGTTTTCGCGTGCGAACGCCGACGTCGCAAAACCTAGCGGGTCTGACGCATGCGCTGCAGGGCGTGCTCCTTGCCAACGTGCCCATGATTATCCTGGCCATCGACCCCTGCATTAGCTGCACGGAAAGGTAGGCGCGGCATGAGTTTGCTGACATTTGCCAAGACGGCCTTGGGTTCTATGGTCAAGCAGCCGGTCACGGTGTGCTATCCGCAGGAGAAGCTGGCGGCGCCCGAGCGCCTGCGCGGGCATATCGTCAATGACATGGACGCGTGCATCTGCTGCGGCATGTGCGCACGTCGCTGTCCGGCGGGCGCGCTCGTGGTCGATCGCAAGCGCGGCACCTGGTCGATCGACCCGTACGCTTGCGTGGTGTGCGGCGAATGCATCGAAAGCTGCCCCAAGCGCTGCCTGAGTATGGACACCGCCCGCACCCCGGTCGCGGCGGACAAGACTCCCACGGTAGAAACCAAACCGGAATAGCGCTGGAATAGAGCTGGAACAGGGGCCGGCGGGGCAAAAATGCCCCACCGGCCCCACGTTTGAGCGTGCGGTCAGGCCACCGCGAACAAAACTATGCCGGTTTACGGGGCTGGATTGCGAACCCTCGACCATACCGAAAATCGCGAAATTAAAACCGCAGGTAGACGGTCTGCCATTTTTCAAAAATAGCGGGTATGGATGAGGGTTCTGACTCCAGCCCCGTAAACCGGCATAGTTTTGAAATGACATTAAATCGGTGGCAGCAATGGGACTAAGTAATCAGTAGTGTTTGTCCCGTTTTCTTAAGATTTGGGACAAATAAATCTGATTAATTTGTCCCGCCGGATTGCTGGGCCGGTGGCTATCCGCGCAGGTAGGCAATGGCGATTTGGGTGCGGTTGCGTAGGCCCATTTTGGCCAGGATCGAGCTGATGTGGTTTCGCACGGTGCCTTCGCCCATATAGGCGGTGGCGGCAATCTCCTTGTTGTCGAGTCCGCGGGCGATGAGCTCGGCGACCTCGAACTCGCGGTCGGTCAGGCCGGCAAAGGCTGCGGGCCGGCGGGGCGTGCCGGCCTCAACATCCGTTCCATCAAAATCGATATCCTCGATCGCCTTGCCCTCGAGTACGCGTTTGCCATTCATGACCTGCGTCAACGCTGGCGGAATGGCGGCGACATCGGTTTTGATCAGATAGCCGCGGGCACCCAGTTTGAGCGCCGACACAATGTACTCGTCATCCGAAAACGTGGTCAGGAACACCACGCGTGCCGTGGGGTCGTACTCGAGGATCTCGCGGGCCGCCGAAAGGCCGTCGCGCCCCGGCATCTGAATGTCGAGCAGCGCGATGTCGGGTGCGCGCTCGGTGTAGAGCGCCACCGCGTCGTTGCCGTTGGCGCCGGTACCCACCACCTCGATCTGCGGCTGGGCACCCAGGATAATCTTGAGCGAATCGACCACCAGGCGGTCATCGTCGACGACTATGAGCCTCATCGGGCGTCATCTCCTTGCTGTTTGGGAACAGTGGCAAACACACGCCAGCCGCCGGCGCCGGCGCGCGGCCCGGCGGTAAAGGTCCCGCCAAGCGCCTCGACGCGTTCGCGCATGGAGCCGAGCCCCATGCCTTCTGCGATGCCTCGGCTGTTTGTCTTGGTCGCTCCCGTTCCGTCGTCGGAAACGACGAGCTGGTAAAACGACGGATGTTCCATGCACCGCACGGTAACGTTCTGAGCACGGGCGTGACGCATGGTGTTGGAGAGCGCCTCGCGCAGGATCGCCGCAAAGCAATTGGCGACGTTGGCGGGTGCATGCTCGGCCAAAACCTCAAGCTCAATCTGCGGACCGCCGTCCGAGCGCGCGCCTTCAACAATGCGTTCGAGCTGCACGGAAAGGTCGACGGCGTTGTCGTTGAGCGCATGGACGCTGGCGCGTACGAGCTGGAGCGCCTCATCGACCGTGCGTTTGACATCGGCGAAATCGGCGGCGACGCCGGGTTCATTGGCGTGGACCACGCACAGGGCTTCGGCCTGCAGTGAGGCGCGCGTGAGCTGGTGCCCGACGTTATCGTGAATCTCGCGCGCGATGCGGGCGCGTTCGGCGAGTGTCGCGAGCTCGACTTCGTAGTCCTGGCGGTCCGCAAGATCGCGGTTGCGCGCCTCCAATGCCAGGGCTCGTTCCTGCAGCTCGTCGCGGGTGCGGCGCATACGCTCCTGCTCGCGCTCCAGCTGGGCGGTGCGCAGCGATAGTAAGGTGGCGGCGACCGAAAGGATGGCGGTCAGCAGCAGCGCGCGGGCGGGAAGCGTGCCCGCGCGATAATCCGCAACGAGCGCGAAGACAAAAGTGGTGGCCACGCCCAGTGCGGGCCATGCGTGCTCGCGGCGCACATGCTGCGCGATGTCGTAGAAGGCGAGGGGCGCAAACGGCACAAAGGACGGCACAAAGACGGCCGCGATGATGTAAGCGTAGCTCACGGCCTCGTTCGCACGGCGGGCGCGGTTTCCCTGCACGACTTCGGCCAGTGCGGCGATGACAACGCCAAGGCAAAACGCCGCGACCAAGCGAGCATCCACAGCAAGGCCCAAGGCGGCCGCGATGCAGCACGCCAGCACGATCGATTTGTCGAATAGCCTGTTCATACGGGTATTGTACGCGATGGCGCGCGTGGGGGAGGCGCCGTCAGGAGCAACCGTGACATTTGTCACAGCAAGGGGACCGCGACTAAATCTCGCCGACAATCATTTCACCTGAGCATTTTTGATAGTTGTATCTATCATTTTTGCTAGATACAGCTATTATTTTTGCTAGATAGATTTATCAAAAAGAGGCTCTAGGTGTATAGGCGCAAGATATCGACCGTGTTACAGCAAAGACTCATGGGGCCGCGTTCCTTTATTCAGGTGGTTATGGGCCCCAGACAAACTGGCAAGACCACGGCCATCAAGCAGGCGGTCAAGGCTTGCGGGCTTCCGTGTCGCGTGGCGAGTGCCGACTCGTCGCGCGAGCTCGCGGGGGATTGGATCGACCTTGAGTGGCGCCAGGCTCGGCAGCTGACAAGTAATGGTTCGCGTGCCATCCTCGTGCTCGACGAGATACAAAAAGTTACGGGTTGGTCCGAGACGGTCAAGGCCCTGTGGGACGAAGACTCTTGGAACGACACCAAGCTTCTCGTGGTGCTGTTCGGTTCGTCGAGCTTGCTTCTCGGCAGTGGGCTGACCGAATCGCTTGCGGGGCGATTTGAGCTACTGCGTTCGACGCATTGGAGTCTCTCCGAGATGTCCGAGGCGTTTGGCTATAGCTTCGAGGATTATCTGATGTTTGGCGGGTATCCGGGTGCCGCGATTCTCAAGAGCGATGTCAATCGTTGGCGAGAGTATATGCGCGATTCGATCGTGGAATCGACGATTTCGCGTGACGTATTGCAGATGGAGGACGTACGCAAGCCGGCGCTCATGCGAGCCCTCTTTGAGCTGGGTGCGCAGTATTCGGCGCAGGAGATATCGTATCGAAAACTGCTGGGGCAGCTCGACGATAAGGGAAACACTGATACCGTGCGTCATTATCTTGACCTGCTGTCCAAGGCGGGCATGATGAGCGGGTTGCAAAAATACGACGCCAAACAGGTGAGGTCGAGGGCAAGCTCGCCGCGACTGCTTGTGCATGATCCCTCATTAATGTTCTCGATGTGGCGCGGGGCGGGTGACTTGTTGGCTGATTCTGCCCTGCGAGGGCATTTGGTCGAAACTGCGGTGGGCGCCCGGCTCATCGCGCGTGCTCAAACAGAAGGCTTTGAGCTGTATTGGTGGCGTGAGGGTAATCTCGAGGTGGACTTTGTGGCGAAGCGCGGCGATGACGCCCTTGCGGCGATCGAGGTTAAAAGCGGCCGCGTGTCCAAGAGCGGTATGACTGAGTTTTTGGCGCAGAACCCTCAGGCGAAGCCGATGATTGTGGGCGATCGTAACGTTTCGGTTGAGCAGTTCTTGCGGGATGAGGTGGAGCTGTTTTAGCTAGTGATTGCTACGGCGCGGACGGGTCAAAGTGATCAGAAATGCAGGCCCCACTTACTTAAGATTTGGGACAAACACATCTGATTGCTTTGTCCCGTGGCGATGCCGGTTCTGTTGGCGCTGCACTCGTGACAAAGCTCACTGGTGCGCGCCGGCGGCTCCTGCGATGATGCAGCCGTACCAGACCACGACCGACAGAAGGGCTTCCTCATGACAGACATCGTCCATGTCGAAAACCTCGTCAAGCGCTATGACGATCTTATTGCGCTCGACCACTTTAACCTGAGCATCGCTCCCGGCGAGATCTTTGGCCTGCTGGGCCCCAACGGCTCGGGCAAGACCACGTCCATCAACTGCATTTTGCAGCTGCTCGCCTACGACAAAGGCACCATCGAGCTGTTCGGCGAGCCCATGACGCCCACGCGTTATGACCTCAAGCGTCGCATCGGCGTGGTCCCGCAGCAAGTTGCGGTGTTCAACGAGCTCACGGTGCGCGAGAACATCGACTATTTCTGCAGCCTTTACGTCAGCGACCGCAAGCGCCGCCGCGCGCTGGTGGACGAGGCGATCGACTTTGTCGGGCTGGGCGACTTTGCCAAGTTTCGCCCCGGTAAGCTCTCGGGCGGTCTGGCGCGCCGGCTCAACATTGCCTGCGGTATCGCGCACAAGCCCGAGCTCATCTTTTTTGACGAGCCCACGGTGGCGGTCGACCCCCAGAGCCGCAACGCCATCCTGGGGGGCATCTGCCGCCTGCGCGACGAGGGCGCTACGGTGGTGTATACCAGCCATTACATGGAGGAAGTCGAGCAGATTTGCAGCCGCATCATGATCATGGACGGCGGGCGCGTGCTGGCGCAGGGCACCAACGACGAGCTCAAGCGCATGATTCAGATGGGCGAGCGCGTGACCGTCGAGGTCGGCGCCGTCGAGCCCGCCACGGTCGAGCGACTGCGCGCCCTCGAGCACGTGCTTTCGGTTGAGCTGTCCGACGGCGAGCTCGTCTGCACCTGCGAAGCGAGCCCGCACAATCTGGTTGACATCCTCGACACGTTGCGCGCCGCCGACGTGGCGCTCGGCCGCGTATGGAGCGAACCGCCGACCCTCAACGACGTGTTTCTCGAGATCACCGGCCGCGAGCTGCGCGACTAGGGGGCGGCCATGTTCAACACCATCATCACCACGGTCAAGACGCTGCTGCGCCGGCCGAGCACGTGGGTCTGGAGCGCGGTCTTTCCCATCGCGCTTTCCACGATGTTTATGTTTATGTTTGTGAACCTCAGCTCCGACGGTAAGATCGACCCGGTGCCGGTTGCCGTCGTGGCGGACGAGGCCTGGGACGCTTCGACCTTTAAGGACGTTGCGACGTCGCTTGCCAAGGAAGGTGACGACCAGCTGCTCGATGTGAGCGAGTACAAAGATTTGGCAGCCGCGCGCAAAGCACTCAAGGCCGGCGAGGTCGCGGGCATCTATACGGTCGACGATGCGGGCGCACCCAGGCTCACGTTGCTTTCGAGTTATGACAGCTCGCGTGCGACGTCGGTGCTCGCCGACCGCAGCATTCTGGAGACGGTGGCAAGCTCGTATACGCAAAATGCCGAGCTCATGCGCCAGATTGCCCAGGACAACCCGGCGGCGCTTACCGATCCGGAGGCGGTTGCGCGCGCCCTATCGCTCGAGGGCGGCGCCCGTCGCGTGAGCCTTACGCGCACCACGCCCGACGCTACGACCATCTACTATTTCGCACTCTTTGGCCTGGTCGCGATGATGTCTGCTGAGTTTGCCGCTTTGAGCGTCGTCGATTTGCAGCCCAATCTGTCCGGCCTCGGCACGCGTCGCTGCGTGGGCGGCCTTTCCAAGACGGCGTCGCTGGCCGGCATCTTTGTGGGATCATGGCTGGTCTCCTTTGCCTCGATAGCGGTTGCGATCGGCTACGTGCGCCTGGTGGTCGGTGTCGACTTTGGCGGGCGCGAGGGGCTGTGCCTGGTAGGTGGCGCTGTGTCCGCGCTAGCCGCCACGGGCTTGGGGCTCTTTGTGGGCACGCTTCCCGTTAAGGGCGGCAAGGCGTCCAAGTCCGGCATCCTCACGGGCTTTGCCACCACGTGCGCCCTGTTCGCCGGCCTCTACGGCGTGCCGGCGATGGGACTTGCCGACGACGTCGCCCGCGCCTGCCCGGCCGAGTGCTGGCTCAATCCTGTCAAGCTCATCTGCGACATGTTCAACCGTCTGTATTTCTTTGAGGATCTGGGACCCTTTGCCGTTCGCGCCGGCGCGCTGGTCCTCATGGCCCTGGTGTTTGTCACCGCCGCATCGCTAATCTTTGGAAGGAGCCGCTATGAGCACCTTTAAGACTGCGCTTCGCATGGCGCTCGCGCACCCGCTCTACCTGCTCATCTATACGGTGTTTCTTTCACTGCTGGGTGTGTTTATCGCGGCATCGGTGAGCTCGAACTCGTCGCAGCTCACCGACTACAAGCCTTGCGATGCCAACGTGGTCGTGGTCGACCGCGACGACAGCGATCTTTCGCGGGCGCTTACCAAGCACTTGGGGTCGCGCTTTGACCTGGTCACGGGCGTCGGCGACGACACATACGATCTTGCGGACGCGCTCTCCAAGAGCAACGGCGCCAAGGGTCACGCCGATTGCGTGTTCTTTATCCCGGAGGGGTTTGAGGACGACCTGATCGCGGCCGCCCGTGCGGGGGAGGCCCTGCCCAAACTCGACGTGACCTACGGCTCCGGCACCATGGCGGCAGCGCTTTCGTCTGCCGAGGCCTCGCGGTGGATCTCGCTCGCGGGGGCTGCGGCGGCCCTGGAGCCCGTCGCCTCTAACGGCAGTGTCGCCAAGGCCGCTGAGCATGCCGCCGCCAAGCGTGCCGAGGTCGAGATTGAGCGGGTCAAGGTCGACTCGACTGCCGCCGCCACACTCGAGTCGTATTTCAACTTTGGTGCGTACGCGATCATCTCGTCGGTCATCGTGTCGGTGGGGCTGGTGCTTTCGGGCATGAACGAGCCCGAGCGCGTGCGTCGTATGGATGCCGGCCCAATCCCCGAGCGCCGGCGTTCGCTTGCCGTGTTCGCGGCCGCCGCCGTGCTCACCGTCTGTATCTGGCTTGTGTCGAGCATGATGGGCGTCGTGGGCTTTGCCGGCGCGGTTGCCGAGGTCGGTGTGGGTCGCGTGTGCCTGGCGCTGGCGGCGACGTTTGCCCTGGCGTGCACGCCGCTGGCCGTTGGCTTTGCCCTTTCGAGCCTGGGTGCGCGCGAAGAGCTGCTCAACGGTGTGGGCAACCTGCTTGGCTTGCTCATGACGTTTTTGGGCGGTGCCTGGATGCCGCTTTCGATGATGGGCTCGGCCGTGCAGACCGTGGCGCACTTTGTGCCGACATATTGGGTGAGCGACGCGATCAACAAGGCGCTTGCCTCGGATTTGACGTCTGCCGTGTTGGGCGACATCGCCTGCGACCTGGGCATCACGGTGCTCTTTGCCGCCGCCATCGCCGCCGTAGGCCTCGCCCTCTCACACGCCAAATCCCGCGCCTAGCCGTCTAGCCATCGGGGCACTCATTGGGGACAGACTTAAACGACCAAGAGTAGTCATTGGGGACAGACTTAAACGACCAGCCATCGGGGACAGTCTTTGCCGATTCGCCGGTCTGCCGGTCGGGTTGGCAAAGACTGTCCCAATATGCCGGCCTTTGGGGACATTTCTTTCCTGCCGGCAGTTAGGGACTGTCCCCAAGTGCCGGCAGGAAAGGAACGTCCCCAGCTGCCGGGTGGCGAAAGAGTGTCCCCCAACAGCTAGTCGTTTAAGAACGTCCCCAACGACTA
>CWGT01000070.1_pt9 | contig 40336 bp, 25 predicted proteins | sample 705021 | NCBI WGS metagenome assembly CWGT01 (sample SAMEA3735911, study PRJEB9488) | human gut metagenome | biome: ENVO:mammalia-associated habitat; material: ENVO:feces | place: Malawi | collected 2009-02-27 | reverse complement strand
CACCACGCGCAAGTTCCCCGTGCATGTGGATAATAACTTATCCAATTTCACATCGATTTCTATTGAGCCCTCTGATGGATTAGTTTGTGCTGGGGATATGGTCACTATTACACCTAGGCTGATTGTTCGAAATAATAGAGGCATCAAATATAAGTATGTTTGGATGAGAAACAATTGGACTGAATGGGGTGTTATAGATTCGGGAGAAGGAGTCTCCTCGTTAGATTGGATCGTTTCGCGAACGGGCGATATTTCAATTTATGTTGATGTAATTGATACTATAACTGGCCAAACGCTAACATGCAAAAAAGACTGCTTTTTCACTCCTGAAGACTGGACTTATGATGGTATGTCAGTTTCCAATACACTTATCAGGCCTGGCGATGAGGTTTCCATTACATCGGAGTGCGCAGGGGATACTCGTTTCCTGAACTATAAATATGTTTGGAGTAGGAACAACTGGTCAAATTGGGGCATTGCGCAGAATGGTTCTGATGCTTCCCTATCTTGGACTCCTGATAAACCCGGTGAGTATGATATTTATTGTGATGTGAGCGGCTCTGACGGTAAAGTTACTACTCGCAGGATTCATGTCGGTGTTTGGGACTATTCGAGAATTACAGCTATATCTACAGATGGAGATAACTCATGGGGCGTTCGCGCGGATATGGGAACTCTTGATGCGGAGAAATCCGGTCATTTTGAATTTAAATTTGTCTGGACGAAACCGGATTGGAGTCAATGGGGCGTCCTGAGGGCGAAATCAACTACTAATGATGCCTACTTTAACCCTTCCGATTTGGGCTTGAGTTCGGGCTATTATGTTTTGTACTGTGATGTGACCTATCCTGACGGATCGGTTCATTCCAAGTCTACGCAGGTCTATTACAATCCAATCGGAAGTTCGACCGTTCTTGGGGTTAGTAGAATCAGCCTGCTTACATGGCTTACTTCGCATCAGTATGATTCTTATTATCTGGGCACGCGTTATTCCGGCGGCTTCTCATATGACACATGTCTTTACCCCAACGGAAGTCCAAGATGGGACGGCTATACGGGTATGAACTGCACTGGATTTGTTGCTCATGCTTATGCTGCTGTTGGTGGGGATGTTTCAGCGATAGGCAGGAATAACGCACATTCGCCATGGGCCGGCGGGCCTGGTGGGGGAGGCTATATTAATGCCTGGCGTTGGTATGGATATGCTTGTGACTCTGGTTGCAAAATGTATGAGTTTAGAACTGTTCGAGATATGCTGAATAGCGGCTATGCGCAGAAAGGCGATATTATCTTCTTCAAGACGAATGGGGCAATTGATTGTCATAGAGGTTTTTTCTGGGGTGATACTCCTTATGAGAATAAGATGTGGCACCAGATTCTTCCGGGCAATTTAATTGGTCCCTGCTTTAACAATGCAAATAAAAGTGAATACAACCAGAGCGTTGTTTTGATTAAGTAACCTAAGTAATCGATTTTCTTGGAGCCTCAGTTGAACGAAAACCATATTCCAAAGGTGATTCATTATATTTGGTTCGGAAATAACGATTTGCCTGAAGAGGCAGTCGCGTGCATCGAGTCCTGGAAGAAGTTTTGCCCAGATTATGAGATAAAGCGTTGGGACGAATCGAACTTTGATTTATCTTCTAACAATTATGTTAAACAGGCATATGAAGCTAAGAAATGGGCGTTTGTCAGTGATTATGCCCGTCTATGGATTCTCGTTAATGAGGGCGGTATCTATATGGATACCGACGTTGAGGTCCTTAAGTCTCTCGATCCTTTTTTGACCAACCGTGCTTTTTCAGGTTTCGAATCGGACGCTTCTGTGCCAACTGGAATTATGGCTTGTGAAAAAGGATTCCCGTTATTCCGGAAGCTATTGAATGATTACGATGTGCGTTCTTTTATTAAAAGCGATGGATCATACGACCTAACGACAAATGTTGTAGTGATTACAAAAGCTTGTAAGGCCCTCGGACTAAAGCTTGATAATACAATGCAGACAGTTGATGGATTCACGCTGTACCCAAGCGATTGGTTTTGTCCCAAGAGTCATGAATCTGGTGATATTCATCTTACTGAAAATTCTGTTACCATACACCATTTTAACGGGTCTTGGATCGATGAGGTTGAGCGGGGTTTGCTCAAAGAAAGGCGTCGTTTCCTCACCCGTCATTCTTGGGTCAACCCAATGCTGGCTGGATTAATAGTACGGCTCCAGTATGGATTTAAAACAAATGACTTCAGGCCGTTGACTTCAGCATTGAAAGCCTTTTTTGCAAACCGGAATTAATTTGAATGGTCTTAGAATAGAGTCTAATCAATGATTAGACTCTATTCATGTATTTCTTAAACAATGGTTCTAATACTGCGGCAAATGGTATTGCCGGAGAAATGGCGCCAACGGACTTTGCTTTTTTAAATGAAAAAAGGATGCTGTCTCCGGCAATCTTCGACCATATTAGATAAAGAATGGTCTCCTTGAATCTCTGCATGAGTGTGTTACTGTATTCTATGCATTGTTTTTTATATACGGCATAGCTTCGTGGATTATTTAACAATAAGCGTTTATAGTTGGCTGTATAACCGTCTGTTAAGTATTCCCCTTTGCATATTTCCCGGTTGCATAGCAGGTGGCAATACTCGTGGTCAATTTGATCAAACTGAAATACTTCAGGAATGAAGCTCTCTCCTTCGGCTATAAAAAAGGGATGTGATCTGATAACGCTCGTTAACGTTGCAATGCAAGTCTCCCCTTTATAACCATATTGGCTGTAGAGGGATGATAGCTTCGCAGTGGTGTTACTGGGAAATTGATTGTTACGAGCGGACCTGGGCGTAGCAATTCCAATGGCATCACCTGCATTTTTCCACGCCGTTAATATGAAGTGGACCGCATCATGCGTGAGGTAATCGTCGGAATCAACACACATGAACAGTTCTGAAGTGCATTTTTCTGCAGCTAAATTGCAGGCTCGTTGTTTTCCGCCATTCGCTACCTTTATATATTCGATTTCGATAGCTGATTCCTTTGCAAATGAATCAAATAAGCTCTGTGTTCCATCCGTCGAGCCATCATCGACTACAAGCCAATAAAAACGAGAGTCAGTTTGTTTTTTCAAGCTTTCGTACAATCGCTTCAAGGTATGTTCTCTATTATATGTAGGTGTAAAAATACAAAGCTGTTTCACTTCTATGCCTCTTTGTTAATTCAGATTTACGTATCTCAAATATGAGTTTGAAAGGTTCCCGTGTGAAGATTGAATCCAGTAGAAAAGCAGGCGTAATTATATCTTATGCCTATTCAATTGTTCAGATTCTTGTTCAGTTGCTATATGTTCCCATCTTATTAAGGGGTATCGGCCAAGCAGAATACGGTCTATACCAATTTGTTGGCTCAATTATGGCTTATCTTACGGTAATCAATACCGTTCTTGCTTCGAGCGTGACTAAGTTTTATAGCAAGGCATATCTTCAGGACGATTCTGAATTGATGGAAAACACTCTTGCAATTGCGAAAAGACTGTTTTGGATTATCTCCTTCGTTGCGGTTGTTGTAATACTATTTGTGGGGATAATTGTCGTCTATTCATACTCGAATTCGTTTAGCACGGCTCAGCTCTACGAAATGTCATTAATGTTTGTTGTTTTGGCCGCAGATATGGTTGTGGTTATGAATAACATCATTAGTATTGCGGTTATCACCGCTCATGAGAATTTTGTTTTTCTGCGTCTGTCTCAATTGATTACTGCAATTCTTCAGCCCCTGCTCGTGGTCGTGTTCATGCGGCTCTGGCCCTCCGCGTTGCTGGTTACTTGCATGACTTTTCTTACAAATCTTCTCTGTGCTCTAATCCAGCGCATATTCGTATCTAATGTTTTGAAGGCAAAGTTCACTTTTCACGGGATGGATTGGAAGCTCGCTAAGGAGATGCTGCTGTTTTCTTCGGCGGTAATATTGGTTGCCTTTTCCGATCAAGTTTTCTGGAAATCAGGTCAACTAATTCTAGGATATTTTTATGGTGCCGACTTAATTGCTGTATTTGCGATAGGTGCACAAATTTACTCTGTTTACATGGTTTTAGGAACATCTATATCTACTGTATTTCTTCCAAAGGTTACTGATATTGTGCTTCATTCGGTTGATTCTGCCGCTGATCTTTCTCGGCTTTTCATCAAAGTTGGAAGAATTTCCTTTTATGTTGCATTTCTTGTTCTCAGCGGTTTTGCGATTTTTGGTCAGGATTTTATTACCCTCTGGGCGGGGCACGAGTTTGCTGATGCTTATTGGGTTGCCATGATAGTTATGGTGCCATTTACAGTTGATATCATTCAAAATTTGGGTCTTACAATTATGCAGGTCAAGGATGTATACCAATTTCGAGGCTACATGAATGCTGCAATTGCTGTAATTAACGTATTTATTTCTATATTTCTATGCAGGTTGTTCGGGGTAACAGGTTCAGCCATATCAACAGCTGTTTCAATTGCCATAGGAAATGGCCTTATTATGAACTTGTATTATGCAAGAAAGTTAGATATGGACATTCTTCAGTTTTGGAAGAATATTCTATCAATTTTAGTCCCTCTTCTAATTACCTCTTTTGGGTTTAATGCTATTTGGACCTATTTTGATTGGCATGGTTGGTCAGCACTGGTTACTGGAGGATTGATCTATTCACTTCTTTATGCGGTGGCTTCTATTAATTTTTGCTTTGATGCCTATGAGAGAGAGTTTGCTAGAAGATTTGTGGGCCCACTTATTCGTAATATTTAGTTTTTCTAAGCGCTAAGGATTATTTCGTGAATTCATTTACTGTGAATCCGATCAAGACGGTCAAACAGATTCGTTGGATCGGGGCACTGTTACAGTTTGATTTGGGTGTCATTGCTATTGATCGAGTTAGACAGGGGAAATAAATGATACGTAAAAAAAAGGTTCTGCTAGTTTTTGGAACGCGCCCCGAGGCGATCAAGATGTGCCCACTTGTTAATGAGCTTAAGCGTCGTTTCGACAAATTTGACACTACCGTCGTTGTTACGGGGCAGCATCGTGAGATGCTTGATCAGGTCCTGCGCGTTTTCAATGTCAAGCCGGATTATGACCTTGCTATTATGAGGCCGGGGCAGACTCTGTTTGATGTGACAAGTGATGTCTTATTGAGACTTAAGGCTATTCTTGAGAATGAAAAACCTGATGTCGTGCTTGTTCACGGAGATACTTCTACTAGTTTTGCTGCCGCGCTTGCTTGTTTCTACTTGCAGATTCCTATCGGACATGTAGAAGCTGGTCTTCGTACGCATGATATCTATAGTCCTTGGCCTGAGGAATTTAATCGACAGGCAGTTGACATCATAAGTGAATATTACTTTGCGCCTACGGAGAAGAGTAAGCAGAATCTGATTGATGAAGGGAAGTCGACGCAAAAGATTTGGGTCACAGGTAATACTGGTATTGATGCCCTGAGAACGACTGTCTGCGGTACATATTCCCATCCCGAACTAGATTGGGCGAATGGATCTCGTCTAATACTAATTACCGCACACCGTCGTGAGAATCTGGGCGAACCCATGCATAGGATGTTTCGCGCAATACGTCGTGTGATGGAAGAGCATCCAGATACTAAGGCAATCTATCCGATTCATATGAATCCTCTTGTGCGTAAGGCCGCACACGAAGAGCTCGATGGTTTTGAAAGACTCCATATTATTGATCCGCTTGAAGTGCTTGATTTTCATAACTTCATGGCGGCAAGTTATCTTATCCTTACCGATTCTGGCGGTATTCAGGAAGAAGCGCCTGGTCTTGGCAAGCCCGTTCTTGTCATGCGAGACACCACTGAGCGTCCTGAGGGCATAGAGGCCGGAACTTTAAAACTTGTTGGAACAAAGGAAGATGTCATCTATCGCGAGTTTAGTCGCCTGCTTTCTGATGAAACAGAATATGCGGCAATGAGCAATGCGTCTAACCCCTACGGTGATGGTCATGCGAGTGAGTATATTGCGAATGTGCTGGAAAATCGTTGATTAATTATGAAATGATTTCGAGTAATCGTTTGATGTGGGCTGGTTCAAAGTGATATGTGTTGAATAATGCAGATTCCATGATTAAGAACATCATCGTCACGGGCGGCTGCGGCTTCATCGGCAGCAACTTCGTGCACTACGTCGTGAACAACCACCCGGGCGTCCACGTCACCGTCCTGGACAAGCTGACCTACGCCGGCAACCCCGAGAACATCGCCGGTCTGCCCGCCGACCGCGTGGAGCTCGTCGTGGGCGACATCTGCGACGCGGAGCTGCTGGACCGCATCGTCCCGGGCCACGACGCCATCGTGCACTACGCCGCCGAGAGCCACAACGACAACTCCATCGCCGACCCGGAGCCCTTCCTGCGCACCAACGTGGAGGGCACCTTCCGCCTGCTGGATGCCGTGAGGAAGTACGGCATCCGCTACCACCACGTCTCCACCGACGAGGTCTACGGCGACCTGGCGCTCGACGACCCGGCGAAGTTCACCGAGGAGACGCCGTATCACCCGAGCAGCCCGTACTCGAGCACCAAGGCGAGCTCCGACATGCTCGTGCGCGCCTGGGCCCGCACCTACGGCCTGCGCACCACGATCTCCAACTGCTCCAACAACTACGGCCCCTACCAGCACGTGGAGAAGTTCATCCCCAGGCAGATCACCAACGTCGTCGACGGCGTCCGCCCCAAGCTCTACGGCCGCGGCGAGAACGTCCGCGACTGGATCCACACCGAGGACCACTCCTCGGCCGTCTGGGACATCCTCACGAAGGGCCGCATGGGGGAGACCTACCTCATCGGCGCCAATGGCGAGAAGGACAACATCACCGTCCTGCGCATGATCCTCGAGGCCATGGGGCGCGACCCCGAGGACTTCGACTGGGTCGCCGACCGCCCCGGCCACGATCGCCGCTACGCCATCGACAGCACGAAGCTCCGGCGCGAGCTCGGCTGGAGGCCGGCCCACACCGACTTCGCGGAGGGCCTCAAGGCCACCATCGAGTGGTACGTCGCCAACGAGTCCTGGTGGCGCCCGGCCAAGGAGGCCACCGAGGCCCGCTACAGGGCACAGGGGCAGTAGCGGGCCTTAAAGAATCATGGCTTTGATGGTGGAGGGCAGCGGGGGATTAAATAGCCGCCTGTTGCCCTTAATTACTGTTGGCAGATGGCGTGTCTAGGACATTCGTGCATAGATTCCAGGCAGTCTGACTCCATGTGAATCGCGAACATACTAGATCGTGAACATTTTGAGAGTGCTCAAAAAGTAAATCTGGGTTTTCGAAATATACTAGGACAGCTTTTTGAATAGAGTCGATTGCGCAGTCTTGCAAAACTGTACCGAAATTGCTTTCAGGGATGATATCGGATGCGCCTGCGCAATTACTAACCACGATTGCGCATTTTTGAGCTGCGGCTTCAAGAAGAACGGTTGGCATGCCCTCTGGATATTCGCTAGGCATTAGAAAACAGCTAGCATAGCGTAGCAAGGATGACATATCAGATTCATTTAATCTTCCGACAAAATGGATTCTTCCATTTTGCGCGTTGGAGACCGCTGTATTTAATGGGCCACTGCCCGCAATGATCAAATGAATGTTTTTGTCATGAATGCCGTCAATTGCTTCTATTGCCTTCATAACGCCCTTTTCCTCAATCAGGCGACCGGCATATGCGACGACAAATGCGTCAGGAGATATACTAAGTTCAGAATTCCAGTTTCTTTTTGATGCAGATGAGCAATATGCGGCAGCATCAATCGAGTTGGGTATTACGGAATGGGGTGAAAACCCCAAGCTTTTTATCCACTGTAAACTTCGATTCGAAACTGCACATGCAACCGGTTTGCTTCTTGAAATGATTTTTGTTGACAGTCCTTCATACAATCGCATGAGATAACCCATTGGACTTTTTTCTGTGGACAAGTATCCGGAGCTATGGTCAATCAAAACCGGCCGTATGTGCTTCTTTACAGCAATCCTGCATGCAAGGAGACAGATTGGATAATAGCGGGTGTTGATAATGATGTCGCTAATGGACAGTTCCATTATCTGATTAAAAATCCTGTACGTGCTTGGTATAGGTTTGATAACAGGAAATCTGTCATTCATTAGAGACAACGAGGGCACCTCGATTAAAGTGATGCCGTTGTCACTAGTGATTCCGTAACTCCGCTCAGAATTTGAAGAAGTGAGTATAACAACTTCGTTGCCAAGCTCAGTTAATTTTTTGCCGAGATTTTCAGTGTACCTCTCTACTCCTCCCATGTGAGGGGAGTAGTATGCGCTGACAATTAATATTCGTCGCATAGTTATCCTTTGTGTTAAGTGGCTGGTGCTATTAGGGGAATTACAGCTTAGAAATAATGTAGTATGCAGGCCAGTCAAGGTGTAACTTCTGCAATCCCAGCATCACCCCTACACCTAGGCGAATTTTAAATGTCTGGCCTTTTGGTTTTAGAATTCCTATGTGAGGATTTTTTAGATAGTTCGGGAAATTCTCTCGTGCATGTGAAAATACAAAATCATACTTTGCTTTCATTAGCTTTGGTCCGCAACCCCTATTAAAAACAACCAAGGCATTGATCATGTTTGCTAAATAGGTGTATTCAATAACATCGAATCTGCTTTTCGGAAGTTTTGAGAGATCGTGGCTCTGAAGGAAAAGATCAAACATTTCCGCCATGATTTGCTCATGATTTTTTTTATAGTTCATTGAACCGGTGATGGATTGGCGATTGAAATAGTAATAATAGCCCTCGTATGGAATGATTTTCACTTTTGCGTTGCGGTAAAAGGCGCAGAGGCTAAAGTAGATATCCTCACCGCAAGGGACACCGGTAAAGCCCAGTTTGTTTTCTTCGATAAAGGACTTTTTAAAGAGTTTTGCGCATGCAATTGCATAAGTTGTCGTACTCCATACGCTGTTTGATATGCGATGCCTTTTCAGCTTGCCATCAATATCCCTTATGAAACCTCCTGCGATGATGTCGTAGTCGCCATCTTCGGCTGCTTGAAGATAAGTTTCGATATAATCGGGAGCGACATAGTCGTCGCTATCTACAAAGAAGATATATTCACTACAAACATGCTTGAGGGCTCTTTCCCTTGTTCGTCCAAGACCTAAATTGCACTCATTATTTAGAACTCGAATTCTTGAGGGGTATTTCTCTTGGTATTCCGAGAGAATGAGATCGCTATTATCGGGACTGCAGTCATTGACACAGAGAATTTCATAATTAGAGACGGTTTGGTTAATGAGACTGTCGAGACAGCGACTGAGGTACTTTTCAACGTTATAGACTGGGACGATAACTGTCGCTTTCATTTGAATTCCTTGTCTCAACGGTAAAGGATGATTGGTGTATGAGCAGGGGCCTGCCCGTTTGTTTCTTATCGTATATGCCAATGCGATATGAGTGAATATATAATAAGCGTATGGTTCAGCTACTCATAAGATATATTGAATGGTTGTTTAGGTTCTACTGATTTACCACGAGAGAATGGTGCTCGATTGTCGTCTAAATCGAATGTCCTTGTTGCAATTCCTGCATATAACGAAGAGGAGTGCATTGAAGGCACGGTGAATGAGCTCCGCTCGATTGCGCCAGAGTTTGACTTCATTATTATCAATGACGGCTCCCAGGATCGAACAGGCGAGATTTGTGATTCATTGGACTGCAAGGTCATTACCATGCCTATCAATTGCGGCCTTACAGTTGGCTTTCAAACTGCTGCTCGCTATGCTGTCGATCATGGTTATGACTATATGATTCAGTTTGATGCCGACGGGCAACATCGCCCAGAGTATCTGACTGCGCTTGTTGAGAAGGCGGAAAATACCGGTTCTGACATCGTTATCGGCTCGAGATTTCTGACTGTTCGCAAAGACAAATCGATGCGCATGGTAGGTTCGCGTATGATTACCGTGTTGATCAAGATGCTCACAGGTCGTCGTGTTAGTGATCCAACATCTGGTTTCAGGCTGTTTAGCCTTCCCGTGCTTAAAAGATACTATTTCGATAACAGTCTCAATCCCGAGCCCGAATCAATTGCTTTGTTTTTAAGGCAAGGTTACTCGGTCTCTGAAGTTCAGGTTTCAATGCGTGAACGCCAAGGTGGCGAGAGCTACTTAAATCCAATTCGATCGGCTCAATATATGGTTAGAGTATTTGCGACTCTTCTTATTGTTCAGTGGTTTAGGTGATTCATTATGTCTATGACGCTGCGCGTGTTGCTCATCATTTTTGCTGCCTTTGTTTTCAATTTCGTACTTCGTAAGCTCAAGAAATCGCAGATGCAGGTCCTCGATTCTCTGTTTTGGTTAATGTTTAGCCTGAGCTTTGTTTTACTCGGCGTTTTTCCCGAAATCGCATTATTTATTTCTTCTGAGCTTGGTTTTATGTCGGCATCAAATTTTGTTTTTCTTTACGTAATTGCTGTCCTTGTGATGAGAGATTTTTCCAACTCGCTTCGCATCTCAAAACAAGAGGAACGTATTAATGGCTTAGCGCAGTCCATTGCCCTTGGAAAATCTGAAGAATAATTGTGTACGTGCCCTTGTGCGTTAATAATTTCTTTGTGTGAACTGCTTCTTGTTACTTACGAATGGAAAGTCGTTGCTTTTTTAAATCGTTATTGATTGCTGCTTTTCTATCGGTAAGAGTTGCTCTTTCTATATTTTGATTGGGATTATCTATGTACGGTTGGTTTTTATTTTTCTGTAATGCAATTGCGTTCCTTTGCATTCTTTATCTTCCCGGAATGCTGCTCGCCGGCGCAATTCGCTCAAAGATCGACCTTCTTCAGATTGCCATTGCCCCTGCATTAAGCTTTGCCCTTTTCTCGGTGACGGGGTTAGCACTCTCTATTGCGGGTTTCTCTATCGATTCTCTTTTCTTCTTTATCATTAACCTTGCCATTTGTCTTTGTTTATTTGTAATTTCTCAGTTTTTTTCAAGGCAGTTTAACAATTCCATCTCAAAGCAGGACCTAGATTTTATCGCGCTGTATGTCTTTGTCGCATCAGTCCTAACCTTTCTTTTCTTTGTCAAGAATATGGACAGTGCTTTTAGCTTTGACCAAGCGCATGATAATGTTACCCACCTAAATCTGATTCACTATTTCATGGTCTCTGGGGACTATACGCAGTTTGCAAATATCTATACACTACTTCCAAATGGCGTGGCATCTTGTACTGGCATTATTGGTTCCGGAGCCTTTTATCCTTCCGGTTGGCATATCCTTGCTGCCGTTGCCGGTGGATTAACTTCAAAAAGTTCAGCTATCGCTGAGACTTCTTCGTTCGTCGCCTTGATGTCTGTGTGCTTTCCCATGTGTATCTTGGCTTTCATGCGAACTCTTTACTCCGATGATGACTCAGTTGTGCGCCTGGGATCGTTGTTTACCCTTGCCTTTTCTGCTTTTCCCTGGAAATTGGTTACATGCAATGGACCTCTCTTCCCATATGTTATCTCATGCTTTTTCGTTCCGGCATTGGCTTCTGCGCTAATAACTTGGTTGGCCTCATTCGGTAGCGCTAAAAGCGATACTCCCATTGCCTTCTTGATGTGTTTAGGGATTCTTGGGGTTGCATTTGTTCATCCCTCAGCAGTCTTTACCTTCGGTGTGTTTATCTGTCCTTTTATTGCATCCTATTTATATTGTGCAGCTTCAAAATATCCGGACAAAAAAAGAAACTGCATCATGTGCTTCTTTTGTTTAGGCGTCGCTGTCATATGGGTCTTCATGTATAAGCTGCCTTTTATGCAGGGCACTGTTGGCTTCTGGTGGTCCAGCGAGGGCACATTATTCCAAGCTTTTGTAAATTGCTTTGATTTCTCTTTTTCTTCCGGAGGTATGGCTCAGCTTCTTATTCCTCCGCTCTTTATCGTAGGGATTCTATATTCCTTTAGAGAAAACCGAAACAGATGGCTATGTGCGTCGTTTATCATCGGTGCAATTATCATTGTTATTACTAAAGGTACCGATTGGCCGCTAAAGTCGGTGTTGTCAGGATTTTGGTATACAGATGGTAATCGCGTCGCGGCTATTTGCGTGCTGGCATCGATGCCCTTGACAGTTTTAGGTTGTCATCGAATACTCTCATTCCTCTGTGACCGAATTGAACGCTGCTATTGTTTTGAGTATTGGTCCGCCGGAACCATCACTACTTTTCTACTTTTAATTGCATCGATAATGATCTATGCGCCTAATTATGACATATACGGTCATTTTGATATCACTACCGCTTTTGGCAATACGTCGGCTGCACAGGTCGATAAATATACGCTTACCGCTCCTAATTTTTATTCGGGTGAAGAACAGGATTTTGTTAATGAAGTAAAGAAGGTGGTTAATTCAGAGGACGTTATTCTCAATAATCCAGAGGATGGTAGTTTCTTTGCAAATTCGGTTTCCGACTTAAATGTCTACTATCGCACGACCCATGTTGGTGAAAAAAATAATGACACCAGGGACAGTCAATTAGTGCGCACTAAGCTGAATCAAGTCTCAGTGAATTCTGAAGTTAGACAGGCGGTCCAAAAAACGAACGCAAAGTATGTTTTGATATTGGGGCAAGGTGGCCGAAGGAATAAGGATCATCCTTACTATTTGTACTACAAAGAGAAGCTCTGGCGTGGAATCAATAGGATTAGGGATGACACTCCCGGTTTTACGGTAGTTCTTTCGAAGGGTGATAATCGTCTGTATCGGATAGACGATATTTACTAGAGATTTTTGGTTGGTTATTAGATGAAATTTAAGCTCATTAATTTAGTATTCAGTGATTCTGATGTGATGTCTCAATATCCGTCGCTATGCTACAGGGCGCTTGAGGGGCATGCGGTCCCAGCTTCCAATAGCTCTGTAGATATATTGACACCTGCAAATATTGACTTTACGACGTACTTTAATTCCCTTTCTATTTCTAAGTGGCGGAAGTACACAATTGCAAAAAGGTTTTATCTTCATTTTGAATATCGTGGTTCTGCTTGTGCTCTTCAGCAAACTTACGCCAATAGCTACAGCTGGATTCCCTCTTTAGTAGACTGCCCGGTCGTTGAGTTGCGCTCAACTGCTGAGTGGGAGTCCTTTGATCTGGAACTCACTCCAATTGATGGGGAGACGCTTCATTCATTTCGAATCAGTACGACTGGTCCCGTCGAACTTCGCAAGGCATATTATTATTGCGTCTGCGATCAGCATGATATTCGCCCAGTTGAGCTTGCGCTTGCGAGCACTACATTCAAAAAAGAGGATTACATCCTTCGTAACCTTTCGCTTTTACAGAAATACGTGATTGATTCTGACGAACCGATTTCGAAGCATTTTCATGTACATGTTATTGATAACGGTCGATCTTTAGATTGTGCCAGCCTTAATTCTCCGCAGGTCACAATTCATCCTAATCCTAATGTTGGTGGTTCCGGTGGATTTGCTCGTGGCATGATTGAAGCAATAGAGCAGTCTCCGAAAGCTACCCATGTTCTCTTGATGGACGATGATGTCGAGGTTCTTCCCGAGAGCTTCATTCGATCTTTCAATCTGCTTTCTCTTCTTAAAGAAGAATACGTTGATGCCTTTTTATCGGGCGCTATGATGAGTCTGGAAGAACCCAATTTGCGTACCGAGGATTTGGGGTTCTTTACTGCTAAAGGAACTTTTTCTCCCCTTAAGCCCGAAGGTTATATGACCTCTCTTCATGATGTTGTTGAAACCGAGATTTATAAGGCACCAACTAGCCTTTATGAGGACACCGTCCAACAGTATGCTGGCTGGTGGTATTGCGTTATACCTACCGCAACGATTGAACGTGAGGGGTTGCCCTTGCCCTTATTTGTTCGTTCTGATGATGCTGAGTATGCTCTTCGTTGTAAACCCAAGTTCATGTCCATGAATGGTATTTGCGTTTGGCATAATTCCTTTAAGTTTAAGTATAGTGCTGCCGTGGAGCGTTATCAGGTAAGCCGAAATACGCTAATCAGTCAGGCGACAACTGGCGCTGCGCCTCTCTCGGATTTTCTTTATGAGATTCGTCGTGAAGTTGAGCTTGACTTGAAGAAATTTAATTACGATGAAGCTGCTCTTGCCGTAAAAGGTCTTGAAGATTTTTTGAGAGGTCCGGAGTGGATTTCTCATCCTGTCGCTGAATCCCGCTTTATGGCGGCAAATCGTGAAAGGGAACAATTGATTCCCATCGAGCAGCTCATCCCTCAGGCACTAGAATTGGGTGTCGACTTGACGCAACTGACTTCTGGCAATTTGAGTCTTGGGGGGGACAGGTCTAGGCTGCAGGCACTTAAGGATTATCTGACCATTAATGGCCACCGTTTTGTTAACGACTTCGCCAAACGTAACGGTAGAGTTGCTGTTATTGATGCTGCGGGATGGGTTTATCCCGCCGGTAAAATCAGGGATGTTGACACGCTTATTGTGGTAGATATGCCTAACAAAAAGGGCGCCATTAGACATATGGATAAGAAGCGATTCAAAGAGGTTTGGACTCGTTTTCGTAAAGCCGAGAAGGAATTCAAGCGTAATAAAGATAAAATTTATGCTGAATACGCTTCGTATAGAGATGTCTTTACTTCGATTGATTTCTGGAAACAGTATTTGAAAGAGGCGTCGGAGTAGTCTTTATGTGAGTGGGTTTCAAAGCGGGGCCCACTCATTCTTTTGTATCATATGAGAAAATAGCTTTCGTACACTGTCTGTCGTTGGGATGGTTAAGCCATGGTTTGGGATATTTTATCTGATCCTGATGTTCGCTCCGCGATGAACAAGCTTGTCGACGAATGTAATGAGCAGCTATAACGGCTTTGATTAAGGTATCTAAAATGCAGTTTAAACTTGCGAATGTTGTACTTAAAGTTGAAAAGCATGCAATAGATTTTCCCGAACTCTACTATCGCGTGCTCTCCGGTGATGCCTTATATGATGACGACATTCATTCACTTCATGTCAATGGACACGTTGACTTTCTGACGTATGTGAATGGCTTATCTGCTGGCAAATGGCACCAATATGCGTCTGTTGACAGCGTCGTCTTGCATTTGGCTTTATTTGGCAGAGGCCGGGTTGTCGTTCATGGGGTGAGATCTGGCGAGCTGAATCCTGTTGAGCTTAAATCGAATCCTTTTGTTGGCGATCGAGTTGATCCTTGCGTTCTCGATATTGATATTGATACAGTCGGCTACGACTTAATCGGTTTTAGGATTGAGAGTGATGGGGGCAATTCCGTAGACCTTTTGAACGCCTCTTATCTGACTGATGTTCCTGAGGACTCAATTAATCCGATCAATCTTGCTCTTTCTACCACCACGTTTAAGAATGAACAGTACATTCTCCCTAATATCGAGCTCGTTAAATCTGGCATTTCTAACGAGGACGGTCCAATCCACGACCACTTCCACATGTTTGTCGTCGACAATGGCCAGACGCTCGATTCTGCATCACTTTCCGATGATCTGGTCACCGTGCTTCCGAACCCCAACACGGGCGGTTCGGGAGGATTCGCGCGTGGAATGATGGCGGCTACTGAAACTCCTGATCAGTACACTCACATCATTTTGATGGATGACGATGTCTCTATTATGCCCGAGAGTTTGATCCGCACGTTCAATCTCCTCTCTCTTGCTAAAGGCAAGTATAAGGATGCCTTTATTAACGGTGCCATGCTCTCAATGGAGGACCCTACTCGTCAGTTCGAGGATGTCTCGTATGTGGCGACCACTGGTGCCTATCGTCGTGTAAAAGAAGATCTGAATGTTGGTGGGTTGTCCGATATTCTCAAAAACGAGCGCACGTGTGTTGAGATTGACCAGGCTTATGGAGCCTGGTGGTATAGCTGCATTCCGGTGAAGGCTATCGAAAAGAATGGCCTTCCCATGCCCTTCTTCATCCGCTGCGACGACGTTGAGTTTGGCATGCGCAATAAGCCTGTCTACATGACCATGAATTGCATTTGCGTGTGGCATGCAAGCTTTGAGGGCCGCTTCCGCGCTTCGGTTGATTGCTACCAGTACTTCCGCAACTTCTTTGCCATGATTGCTCTCGATGATTGTGCTGATGAGAAAATGTTTGTCCTTCGTATTCAGCGAGGGGTACGTCAGAACTTGCGCGATATGGACTATCAGGCTGCCGAGTTTATTCTCGATGGCTTTGAAGATTATCTGCGTGGCCCTGAGTATCTTCAGAAGCTTGATGGCGCCGCGACGATGATCGGTAAGGGTAAGTTAAACGAAAAACTGATTCCTGTTTCCCAAATGGATCCTAAGCTTCTTCGCAAGGCCGGGGTTACGGAGCAAGTTCTCGCTAATGTTAATCTGGAATTCCATCCTTCAAAGTTTATGAAGTACTGGAGATCCATTCCTTACGACAAACACTATCTTCCCGATGCGCTGTTGCGCGGAAAGCCCGGCTATGTGGTCAAGAACGGCAGCTGTACGCTTGAGGGCAACTCGACGCGTTGCAAGACGCTGGTCTTTCTTGATCCGACCCGTGAGAAGGGGTCGGTTCGCACGATGGATCGAGCGCGGTTCAAGAGCATTCGCCGCCGAGAGCACGAACTGATGGCGCGATACCGTAAAGAAGGTAAGAGCGTCAGGGGGGCATGGAAAGATGCCATGCCGTACATGACTTCACGAGAGTTCTGGGAAAAGTATTTAGGTCTTAAATAAGAAGAGGTCCGGATTAAGTCCGGACCTCTTCTTATTTTGAATAGGTTTTATAGGCTTGTAGCTCCCACTGCTTTCGTTCAACCTTCGCAACCGAGTCGAGGATAAGTCCCGTTGCCAAGCTCAACCCACACAGGAACATGAATGAGGCCGCAAGTATGGCGGTGGGGAAGCGGGGGACTAAGCCGGTTTGGAAGTACTCAGCAACAATTGGAATTCCGAGGGCAAGGCCTATGATGGCAAAGATGAGCGCTATAAGGGTAAAGAACTTGAGCGGACGATAGTCTTTAAAGAGCGTCCCGATCATTGCGATGACCTTGATGCCGTCGCTGACCGTGTTGAGTTTGGATTCGGAGCCGGCAGGTCGATCTCGATACTCCACCGGCACGTCTTGAATGCGCCAGCGGTGGTCGACGGCGTGTATTGAGAGCTCGGTTTCAATCTGGAAGCCCTCGCTCAAGACGGGGAAGGTTTTGACGAAAGGCTTGCTCATGGCTCGGTAGCCGGTCATCACATCGTCAAAGCTGTAGCCGTAAATCCACTTGATCATGGCGCGAACAAGGTTGTTGCCAAACCCGTGAAAGGCTCGTTTATTCTCTTCGGCATAGGTGCCGTTTGAAAGACGATCTCCAACAGTCATATCTGCTTCGCCGGTAAGGATGGGCTCGCAGAGTAACTTAGCGGCTTCGGCGGGGTACGTATCGTCGCCGTCAACCATCAAGTAACACTCGGCATCGATATCTCGGAACATTTGGCGACACACGTTGCCTTTGCCCTGCCTGGACTCGTGGCGCACCGTAGCCCCGTGCTGCTTGGCGATTTGTGAAGTGCCGTCGGACGAGTTGTTGTCGTAAACATAGACAACTGCACCGGGTAGCTCTCGATGAAAATCGTCGACAACTTTGCCAATCGTCAGCGCTTCGTTGTAGCAGGGGATAATGACGGCGATATTCGAACAGTCCATGTGGGGCCTTCCTTACGACTTAACTGGTCAAAAGTATACCTATCGTTCACCTTGTTACTTAGATATGGGTTAGTTTTCCAGATTTGTTGCGGTGGGTTATCGTCAACGTGGGAGGGCTATACTTTCCACTGTTATGTTTTACGAGACAAGGAGATGGTCCGTGGCTGACAACGTAGAGAGTCAGAAAGCGGTGGCTAAACCGGCCTCTCACGCTAAAAATGATTTTGAAAAGGACAAGTTCATTCTTAAGCAGCTTGTCACCAAAGATTTTAAAATCAAATATCGTCGCAGCGTTCTGGGTGTGGCATGGTCCGTGCTTAACCCGCTGCTGATGATGATTGTTATGTCGATCGTGTTTTCGACGATTTTTGCTCAAGGTCGTAATGGCTCCATTACGCCTGAGATGTATCCGTTGTACTTGATTGTCGGTAACGTGACGTTCTCCGTCATGTCCGAGTCAACGAATCAGGCGCTGATGTCCATCATATGGGCCTCCTCTTTGTTGAAAAAGGTTAAAGTGCATCGCTGGGTATTCCCAGTGCAGAAGGTATTGTTTTCGCTTGTTAACTTTGCTTTCTCTTTGGTTGCCGTCGCTTTGGTCATGCTTTGGTTCCATGTTATGCCCACCTGGCATTTAATTCTGCTGCCGGTTTGCTTGCTGTTGCTTATGTGCTTTTGCATGGGCTTAGGCATGATGCTGTCGGCACTGGCGGTCTTTTTCCGCGACATTATGCATCTGTGGACTGTTGTCATCACAGCCTGGATGTATCTGACGCCTATATTCTGGACGACTGATTTTATTGCTCAAATGTCTCGTTGGATTCAGGTGCTTGTTGTGGTGAATCCCATGTACAACTACCTGCAGTTTATGCGTGATATTTTCCTGTTCAATACGGTGCCCTCCGCGCTTACCTTTGGCTTGTGTGTTGCTTGGGCTATTCTTGCCCTTGCTATTGGCTATACCGTGTTCCATAAGACCGAGCATAAGTTTATTCTCTACATCTAAGGAGTGCTGTTTATGACTGAATCTGCTATTGATTACAGCAAGCAGCCCCTTGCTGTTGAGGTCAAAGACGTCACCATGATCTTTAACATGGCGTCTGAGTCGCTTACAAACCTTAAAGAGTACTTTATTAAGCTTGCAAAGCACGAGCTGTTCTTTGAGGAGTTCCGTGCGCTTAAGCACATTTCGTTCGATGTGCATCGTGGTGAGGTCGTTGGCCTTGTAGGCACCAACGGTTCCGGTAAGTCTACGATGCTCAAGATCATCGCTGGCGTTTTGGAACCGAGTGAGGGCGAGGTTAGGGTTCACGGTAATATCGCGCCATTGATTGAGCTAGGTGCCGGCTTTGATCCCGAGCTTACCGCGCGTGAGAACATCTATCTGAATGGTTCGCTGCTTGGATACACCAAGGAGTTTATCGATGCGAGCTTTGACGAAATCATCGAGTTCGCTGAGCTCAAAGACTTTGTCGACATGCCTCTGAAGAATTTCTCTTCGGGCATGGTCGCGCGTATTGCCTTTGCTATCGCCACGATTACCGAGCCCGATATCCTAATCGTTGATGAGACGCTTTCTGTTGGCGATGTCTTTTTCCAGCAGAAGTGCGAGCGCCGCATTCAGCACTTTATCGAGAGTGGCGACGTCACGGTCTTATTCGTTTCTCACTCCATGGAGCAGGTTGAGCGTATTTGCCAGCGTGCCGTATGGATCGAGAAAGGCGATCTACGCATGGATGGTCCCGTGGATGAGGTCTGCAAGGCGTACCACGACCAGTTCAAGTAGGTTATAATCTTTTAGTCGCGCGAACTTGTACCCGCTTGAACGTGCAGCTTTTATGCTCCATTAGCTCAGTTGGATAGAGCAGGGGACTTCTAATCCCAAGGTCGACGGTTCGAATCCGCCATGGAGCACCAATAGAGTTTTTGAAGACCCGGTTTCATGCCGGGTCTTTGCATTTTGAGACATGAAGGCATTCTATTGTTCAAACAAATTCTGTAAGACATGGGGATGACTTGCAGCCTATTTGTTGCCAATGCCAATAGCCTTTTACGTCCGAGACGCGTCATGGGATTGATGGGCTTGTGTTGCATGATTGGTAACTCATCTTCAGCTACAACAGTGCACCCTCGCCCCATCCTCTGAAGATGTTCTAAAACAGTATTATAAGTTGCCTGGAGGCTACATTGACAGCGTACAATACGCATGTTTGACTCGTTGTATGGCCTGAGTTTGGGGAGGGGTGCGCGCCATGGAGGTGCTGGTTGTTGGCAATACCGCGTATGTTGACGACGACTTTTGTGCCAAGGCGTTTCCCGGTGACCATGTTCAGGTTGTAGCTGCCGACGATGCGCAGCGCGAGTCATCGCCCCACACCTCGTGGAAAGAGTTGCTGCGCCACCTGGATCAGGCCTACGAGTTCGACCGCGTGGTCTACCTCTCCACTTATCTCACTCCGCATACCGAGACTTTTGGCGACATTGAGTTGCTGCGCTCGGTGTTTCGTGCCTGCATGGGCCGCCGTGTGCAGCTGCTGTTTGTGGCGGGGCCTGCGGGCGCGGAGGTTGCTGACGGCGCGGCGAGCAATGCCGATTCGCATGATGCCACAGATGCTGCCGCCCAAACGGGTAAGGGCATTATTGCCCGCGCGGCCAACGACCTCTGTCGCTACTACGCCGCGCAAGATGACATCCAGGCCAAGATCCTGTGCACTCCCTATCTCTATACAGCATCCGCGGCGCTCGACGATCCGTTTCTAGTGCCGCTGTTCGAGGCGTGCTCGACCGGATCGGTCGCGCTCCAAGGTGCCGCGGACGCGCCGGTTCCCCTGTTGTGCGCGGAGGATCTAGCGGTGCTGGTACATCGCGTCTTTGATAGTTGGGATGCGACTTTTGGAACGCTCGATGTTGCAGATGCTTTCCATCACACAGCGGGTGACTTGGGCGGTGCGCTCCAGGGTCTGTTCCCCGGGCTGTCCGTTGCCTATGGAGAGTCGACCGACTATGCGTTGCCCGCAGGCGATATCGCTCGCAAACGCTATGGCTGGTTTCAGCGTTACGACCTGCTGCGCGACCTTTCGACCATCCATGCCCGCTGGGCTAACAACCGCACCAAAAAGGTCAATCCCTTGCGTGCGGCCATCGATCGCATCCAGCTGCGCACGCTGCCCATTAAATGCCTGGAGACGGGCTTCGCATGGGTGCTGTTCGAGGTGCTGGAGCATCTGTTCTCCCAATCTACCCAGCTCAACGTGCTCGACTATCGTCTGCTCTATGTGGTCCTCATTGGCACACTCTACGGGCTCGACTTTGGCCTGGTCGCCGCACTGCTGGCATCGGTGGGTTTGGCCGCAAGCTACTTTACCCAGTACGGTTACACCTTCGAGGGTCTGTTCTACGAGCCTTCCAACTGGCTGCCGTTTATTGCGTACTTTGTGGTGGGCGCCATTTGCGGCTATGTGCAGCTGCGCAACAGCGAGGCCATTAAGGCGGAGCGTGACGAGAACGAGCTTGTGCGAAACCGCAACACGTTCCTAACGCGGCTCTATCACGACGCGATTGAGGACAAGCGTGCCTTTAAACGACAGATTGTGGGGCGCCACGACAGCTTTGGCAAGATCTTCGCCGTGACACAGGAGCTCGACGTACTCAACCCGCGCGATATATACCGCAAGTGCTGCGAGCTGCTGGGCGAGATTCTCGAGAGCGATTCGGTGACGATCTACCATGTTTCGGGCGGGGCATTTGCGCGCCTGGTAGCGGCGAGCCCGGCGATTTCCAACGATGTGCCGCGCTCGCGCTCGTTCGATGACCTTGCGCCCGTGCTCCAAGGTGCGATCTCGGGTTTGTGGGTGAACCGTGCGCTTACGTCGGGGCTTCCGATGTTTGGCTATACGATCGAGCGCGATGGAGCCCCCGCCGTGTTGATCTTTGTGCGTCACGTGGCCGAAAGCCAAATGACCCTGTACTACCAAAACCCGTTCCGCATCCTGTGTGGCTTGGTGGAAAGCGCGTTGGGACGCGCTTTCGATTACGAGGCCGTGGCACAGGATAAGTGCTGCGTTGCCGGCACGTGCGTGCTCAAACAGGCGGCCTTTGGCAAAGAGCTTGCTGCCGAACAGGCGCTGGCTGACGGCAAGATGGGGAGCTATCTGCTCCTGCGCGTGGTGCCGGGCATGGAGCCTGTTGGCGAGCTGGTCGGCGCGATTGGGCCGGCGATTCGTGAGAGTGACGCTGCGGGCTTGGTCGATGGAGACACGCTTTACCTGCTCATGCGTCAGGCGACCGAGGCTGACCTGCCGGTTATTTGTGCGCGCTTGGCCGCCAAGCACATTACGGTGGAACCCGTTGGCAGCGAGGATGTTGTGGCCCTGCTGCAGCGCATCGCGCCCGCTGACAACGGTGAGGGGGAGGCCGCTTGATCTCGCTTGTCGTTTCTACCGTACTGCTACTAGTTCATGCGCTGGTGTGTCTGGTGCTGTGGACGCTTATGAAACTGGGCCTGCTGCCGGTGCGCGGGCACATGCTGGCCGTGATGGTGCTCGTACCGTTGTGGGGCCCGCTGCTGGTGGTGCTGCTTTCGGTTCGCAGCGCGGTGTTCGGTGACGACCTTAAGGACGCCACGCTGGAGGCGCTGCGCATTAACGACGACATGCATCGCAGTATGCTCGTGCAGGGACGCGAGGGCGATGATGGCGTGGTGCCGCTCGAGGAAGCACTGATCGTCAACGACCCGGGTGACCGCCGCCGTCTGATGCTCTCTATGCTTACCGAGGATCCGGATGCGTACCTGGCACAGCTTCAGGCGGCAAAACTCAACGACGACGTTGAGGTCGCGCACTATGCCGCGACGGCAGTGGCTCAGATTTCCAAGGAGTCCGACCTTAAGCTGCAGCAGCTGGAGCGTGCCTTTAAGACCGATCCGAGTGCGCAAAACCTTAATGTCTACTGTGACTACTTGGGTACGTATCTTGCGTCCGGCTTGGCCGAGGGCCGCGTGGCTCAAATTCAGCGCCAGCAGTATGCACGGTTGCTTGCACGTCGCTGTGAGCACGAGGACGGGCTTGCCCTACGTGTTCGCTATGCCACGGCGCTGGCCGATGCCGGTGAGGTTGATGAGGCAGAAGACGTTGCCGAGCGGTTGGTGGCCGATACCCCCGATGAGCAAGATGTTTGGATGTTGTGCCTGCGCTTGGCCGTATTGCGCCACGACGGCGAGATGGTGCGGCGGGTGATTGATGCCGTTGATAAGCAACATGTGTATTTGAGCGCCGAGAACCGTGAGAGGCTGGCATTTTGGCGTGAAGGAGAGGAGGCCCGATGAGCGTGGTGCAACATATCCGCGAGCGTGCGGGCCATTTTCGCTGGATGGGGCTGCTCGTGGTATGGGCGGTCTTTATTGCCATGGCCGCCGTGCTGTTGGTGGAGCGCGCTGGCGTGCAGTACAGCGCCGGGCAGCACAAGCTAGGCATGCTCGCCGCCAACGACGCGGTGCCGGCCTCCTCGGCGATGTTTGGCCAAAAGCCCACGTGCCTCGTCATTTCCGATACCGACCAGGCGGGTGTCGAGGGTGTCAAAGAGCAGTTTGACCAGATTCTGCTTGACATGAAGATCGCCCACCGCGACGTGGATATTGCCGCCGATGGTGTTGATGCGATTCCTTCCCTCACATCTTTCGACCGCGTGATTTTACTGATGCCGTCGCTCGATGGGCTCGGTACGCACCTGACCGACATCACGAGCTGGGTGAGCGCCGGCGGCTCGCTCATGCTCGCCATGCCGCCGGATTATTCGAGCTACCTGCAGGTGATTGCCCCCAAGCTTGGCATTGAATCGGCAGGCTACGAATACGTGACTGCAGAAAGTATTGTGCCGAGCGAAGACTTTATGCTGGGTGGGGGAGAGCGCTACGAGTTCTCGGACCCCTTTGATTCGTCGCTTTCGGTGTCGCTGCGCGATACGGCGCGCGTGTGGGCAACGACCGGCAATGCGGGTGTCCCGCTCATTTGGTCGAACGAATGCGGCAGCGGTCGCACTGTGGTGTGTAACATCGGCATCTACGACAAGGTCATGCGCGGCTTCTACGCTGCGGCGATTAGCCTGTTGGGCGATGCCACAGCCTATCCGGTCATCAACAGCGCCGTGTTCTACTTGGACGACTTTCCCAGTCCCGTGCCCTCGGGCGACGGCACCTACATCAAGCGCGACTACGGGCTTTCCATCGCCGACTTTTATGTCAAGGTCTGGTGGCCCGATCTGCAAAAGCTCGCGCAAAAGTACGACATTCGCTATACCGGCGTGATGATCGAGAACTACGAGAACGCGGTCAACCAGGCCGAGCCCGCGCGCCAGCCCGATACCACGCAGTTCCGCTACTTTGGCGGCATGCTGCTGCAGATGGGCGGTGAGCTGGGCTTTCATGGTTACAACCATCAGCCGCTCGCGCTCAGGGATACCGACTATGGCACGCTGTACGACTACAAGACGTGGAAGAACAAGGAGACGCTCGTCGCATCGCTTAACGAGCTCATTGCCTTCCAAGACGATGTCCTGCCCAACGCGCACGGCTCGGTCTACGTGCCGCCGTCGAATATCCTTTCGGTCCGCGCGCGCAAGCTTATCGGCGCCGACGTTCCGCGCATTAAGACCATCGCCAGTACGTATTTTGAGGACGGCACCGATCTGCCGTACGTGCAGGAGTTTGGTGTGGCGAGCGATGGCATTGTGGAGCAGCCGCGTATTGTATCGGGCAGCATGGTTGATAATCCCTACATGCGCCTGGCCGCCATGTCCGAGCTCAACATGCACTACGTGAGTACGCACTTTATGCACCCGGACGACCTACTCGATCCCGATCGCGGCGCCAGGCAAGGCTGGGAGGTCTACAAGGGCGGCCTGACCGACTACCTTGACTGGCTTACCAAGTCGGCGCCCGACCTACGTCGCCAGACTGGCTCGGAATGCTCGGGCGCCATCCAGCGCTTTTCGTCTGTGACGGTGAGTGTGAATACCAGCGCGGATGCCTGGACGCTTAGTCTGGGTAATTTCCACGACGAGGTGTGGCTCATGTTTCGTGCCAACAATGGCGAGCCGGGTACGGTGTCCGGTGGCGAGATTAAACACCTGACGGGCAACCTGTACCTAGTCAAAGCGACGGACAAGACCGTGACGATCGAGCGCAAGGAGGGCGGCGACCGATGAGAATCTGTTTGGTACTCGAGGGCTGCTACCCCTATGTGCACGGCGGCGTGTCTACCTGGATGCATGGCTACATTACGGCTATGCCCGAGCACGAGTTTGTGCTGTGGGTGATCGGCGCGCATGCCGTCGACCGCGGCAAGTTTGTTTACGAGCTGCCCGGCAACGTGGTCGAGGTACACGAAGTGTTCCTGGACGATGCCCTGCGCCTCTCGGGCGAGCAGGAAGAGGTCGACTTTGACGACCGTGAGTGCGAGGCGCTACGCCGCCTGGTGTCGCTGTCCAATCCGGACTGGGACGTGCTGTTCGATATCTTCCAGCGCCGTCGCGTGCATCCGCTCTCGTTTTTGCAGAGCCGCGCATTTATGGATATCTTTCGCGACGTGTGCCTGGCCGAGTACCCTTACACGCCGTTTGCCGATGCGTTCCACACCATGCGCTCCATGCTGTTGCCGGTGCTCTACCTGCTGGGCAGCAAGGTGCCGGTGGCCGACGTGTACCATGCCATCTCGACCGGCTACGGTGGCCTGCTCGCCTGCCTGGGCTCAAGCGTTCACCATGCGCCGGTGCTGCTGACCGAGCATGGCATCTATACCCGCGAACGCGAGGAAGAGATCATTCGCGCCGACTGGGTGGTGCCGTCGTTTAAGGACCGCTGGATTCGCTTTTTCTACCTGCTTTCGGAGGAGATCTACCGCCGTGCCTTCCGCGTGACGAGCCTGTTTCACAACGCCCGTAAGACGCAGATCGACATGGGCTGCGATGCGGACAAATGCCTGGTCATCCCCAACGGCATCCGCCTCGACCGATTTAAGGACATACCCTTAAAGCCCGATGATGGCTGGGTGGACATTGGCGCGGTGGTGCGTCTGGCGCCCATCAAGGACGTAAAGACCATGATCTATGCCTTCTTTGAGCTGCACGAGCGCCTGCCCAAGGTGCGTCTGCACATCATGGGCGGCGTTGATGACGAGGAGTACGGTGCCGAGTGCCATGCACTCGTTGACACCTTGGGCGTGCGCGACCTGATCTTTACCGGTCGCGTCAACGTGGTCGAGTACATGGAGAAGCTCGACTTTACCATTTTGACGAGTATCTCCGAGGGTCAGCCGCTCAGCGTGCTGGAGTCGCTCGCCGCGCGCCGTCCCTGCGTGACGACCGAGGTGGGCTGCTGCCGCGAGCTGCTGGAGGGCGCCCCGGGCGATGACTTTGGCGTGGCTGGCTTCGTGACCCCGCCTATGTATCGCAAGGGCTTGGCCGATGCCATGGAGCGCATGTGCACAAGCCGCGCCCGCCGTATCGAGATGGGGGAGCGCGGTCAGCGTCGCGTTGCCACGTATTTTTTGCACGAACAGATGCTCGCCAACTATCGTGCGCTGTACGACGAGACGGCGCGTGCGTTTGACCTGTCTAGAGAGGGGGAGTAGCCGGTGGCCGGAATCGGTTTTGAGCTCAAGCGCCTGTTTAGGCGCAAGGGTCTGTTTGCCACGATGCGCGCCTATGGCTACGCTGGCATTGTGTGCACGGGCCCCATGCTGCTGGGCGTGCTGCTCCAAGTGGGTATCTTGGTGCTGTGCGGCCTGTGGGGCGTGGGCCGTGCCAACCAGGATTTGCTGGTGTGCATGGTGACCTATACGCTGCTGGCCTCGCTTACGCTCACAAGCTTTTTCTCTATGCCGGTCACGCGCTTTTTGGCTGACATGCTCTTCGCCGAGCGCGAAGAAGAGGTCTTGCCCTCATTTTGGGGCTCCAACGCCATCATGCTCGTTGTGGGTACCGTGCTCTACGGCGTCTTTTTGCTGTTTTCGGGCGCCACGCTGCTGCAGGGGCTGCTGTGCCTGTGGCTGTTCAATATTATGGTCGTCAACTGGAACGGCATGAGCTACCTCACGGCCATCAAGGATTACCGCGGCATTCTGTGCAGCTTTGCGGCTGCCATTGGTGTGGCGTGCCTGTGTGCCTTGGCCGCGCTGGCGCTGGGGTTGTCGCCCGTCGAGGGTCTGTTGGCCTCGATCGCCCTGGGCTACGGTGTGATGCTCGCCTGGGACGTGGTGCTGCTGTACCGGTGTTTTCCGCAGAGCGACCGCAGCCCCTGGCTCTTTTTGCAGTGGATCGATCAGTTTATGCCGCTGGCGCTCACGGGCCTGTTTACCAACCTGGGACTCTTTGCACACCTGGTGATTATTTGGGCTGGCCCCATTGGCGTGCAGGTCAAGGGCTTGTTTTACGGTGCGCCCTACCACGATGTGCCGGCGCTCATTGCGTTTTTGACGATCCTGGTCACGACCGTCAACTTTGTGGTGTCGGTCGAGGTCAATTTCTATCCGCGCTACCGCGACTACTACAGCCTGTTTAACGACGGCGGCGTGGTGGGCGACATTGTGGTGGCCGAGGAGGAGATGCTCTCCACGCTCAACAGCGAGCTGCGTTTTTGCGCGCTCAAGCAGCTGTTTGTGACCGCTGCGGTCATCTCTCTTGAGACCACGGTGCTCTCGGCCCTGCCGCTGGGCTTTAACAACCTTATGCACGGGTATTTTCGCACGCTATGTGTGGGCTATGGTCTGTATGCTGTGGGCAATACGGTGATGCTCATCTTGCTGTACTTTACCGACTACAAGGGGGCCGTGCTTGCCTCGGGTCTGTTTGCCGGTGTGGCCGGGCTGGCGACCGCCGTGTCGCTGCTTTTGCCGCAGCAGTTTTACGGCTTTGGCTTTTTGTTGGGTGCTGCGGTGTTTTTTATCGTGGCGCTGCTGCGGCTCGATACCTATACCGCCAACTTGCCGTATCGTATCCTGAGCCAGCAGCCCATGGTGGCGACCGACAAAACAGGTCGCTTTACACAGCTGGGCCGCTTGCTCGACCGTGCCGAACAGCGTTACGAGGAGCTGCGTCTAGAGGGCGAGCCGCATGGCGCGTTTGAGCACGCGGTGGTCCGTGTGTATCGCAACCATTGGGGAGGTTCTGATGATCGATAGGATGATGTCTCGCCGCCGCTTGTTTGAGGCGGCTGCCGGCGCGCTTCTGCTCTCGGGCTGCTCGTCTCAGGACGAATCCTCGACCAAAAAGGTCAAAAAGCAGGACAAGATTAAAAAGGCCGAGGCCTCGGGCGAGACCAAGCATCTGCGCGATAAGGACGAGCTGTACGAGGTCTATGACGACTCGGGCATTGTGGCCATGTACCTGACGGTCTCACGCGGCAACAGCTCCGAGAACACGGACCATAGCTGGGCCGAGGTCAACACGTACTCGGTGTATGACTACGCCGATATGGGTGTGACGCGTTATCAGGTTATGGGCCTGCTGCAGGCGGGCGACGAAGAGGGGCCAGTTTCTGGCGAGGTTGGCTATGGCGAGGAAGCGCCCAATGCCACCGTGCAGGTGCGCGGCCAGACGTCGAGCTCCTACACGCAAAAGAATTACAAGGTGGAGCTCAAAAAGGGCAAGGGCACCTGGCGCCAACAACGCGCGATTGCGCTCAACAAGCACATGGGCGAGGGCATGCGTTTTCGCAATAAGATGGCCTATGATCTTATCCGTGGGATTCCCCAGATGATGGGTCTGCGCACGCAGTTTGTGCATCTATGGGTGTGCGACCAGACCGAGAAATCTGACGACACCTTTGAGGACTATGGCCTGTTTACGCAGGTGGAGCAGCTCAACAAAACGGCGCTCAAGGCACATGGCCTGGATAAGAACGGGCATCTGTACAAGGTGAACAGTTTCGATTTCCACCGCTACGAGGACACCATAAAACTTGCCGACGACCCCGACTACAACCAGGCTAATTTTGAGGGCATGCTCGAGATCAAAGGAGACTCGGACCACACCAAGCTCATCGAGATGCTCGAGGCGCTCAACGACGATTCGCAAAAGATTGACGATGTGCTCGACACCTACTTTGATACCGAGAACCTGGTCTATTGGATGGCGTTTCAGATCCTTGCGGGCAATTGCGACACGCAGAACCGTAACTGCTATCTGTACAGCCCGCTCAATTCAAATACCTGGTACATCCTTGATTGGGACAACGATGGCATGCTGCGCAAGCTGGAGCTGTCTCTTAAGGGGTTTTCGGACTACGCGAGCTGGGAGCGCGGCGTAAGTAACTATTGGGGCAACGTGCTATTCAATCGTGCGCTGCGCAGCAAATCGTTCCGCAGTGAGCTCGACCGCGCCGTCAAGGACTTGCGCACGTATTTGACCGAGGCACGCCTGGCCAAGATGATTAAACACTATCGCGAGGTCACGGAGTCGCTCGTCTTTGCTGCGCCCGACCTGGAGAATCTTCCCGTGACCAAGGACGAATACGAGCAGATTGCCGCGGCGATTCCCTCCGAGATTGAGGAGAACTACAAGAGCTTTCGCGAGAGCTATAAAAAGCCCATGCCGTTCTACATTGGCGTGCCGCAGATCGATAACGGTAAGCTGCGCATTAACTGGGATGCGTCTTACGACTTTAAGGCGCGTGACATTCGCTATACCGTGGAGCTGGCGCGCGACTATGCCATAAGCGACGTGCATTTTAAGGCCGAGGACGTGCTGCTTCCCGAGGTGACCTGCGATGCTCCCGATGCCGGCCAGTATTTTGTGCGCGTGCGCGCCACCAACTCAGATGGCTATACACAAGATGCGTTCGATTACTACGTGACCGACGACGGCAAGCACTACGGCATGAAGTGTTTTTACGTGCAAGACGGCGGTAAGGTCGTGGAGGACACGTATGAGGAGGGCTAGCGCGCTGCTTGAGCGCCTTGCGGCACCTCCCGCGCGTACCACGCAGGAGCGTTACCGCCACGAGCTCAAATTTCTCATTAACGAGGGCGAGCACGCCGCGCTTGCCTGTCGCATGGCGCCGGTGTTTAAGCTGGACAAGCATGCGCAGGCGGGCGGCTACACCATTCGCAGCCTGTATTTTGACGACTACTGCAACTCGGCTTACGAGGAAAAAGACGCCGGTATCCTCATGCGCAAAAAGTATCGCGTGCGCATCTATAACGGCAGCGATAAGGTGATTAAGCTCGAGCGCAAAAAGAAGTACGGCAGCTGGATCTATAAGGAGGACGCGCCGCTCACGCGTGGCGAGTTTGAGCAGATTCTGGCCGGAGACTACGACTTTTTGCTGAGGAGCCCCTATCCGCTCTGTCGCGAGTTCTACATCGAGTGCATCTGCAACGTGATGCGCCCGAGGACTATCGTGGACTACGAGCGCGAGCCGTGGGTGATGGACGAGGGCACCGTGCGCATCACGTTTGACATGAACGTGCGCGCCGCGGTGGGAAGCTTCGATATCTTTGACGCGACGCTGCCCGCGCTGCCGGTCCTGGAGCCCGGCAAGCTGGTGATGGAGGTCAAGTTTACGGAGTTTTGCCCGCAGCTGGTGCGCGATATGGTGCCGCCGGGCGCGGCCGAACTCACGGCAGTCTCTAAGTACTGCCTGTGTTACGAAAAGACCGCCTACCTGCGCGGCTTCAACTACTGGGAATCGGACTTTGAGAACCGAGGGGATATTTAGACCATGAGCACCAAGGACTTTTTTAAGAACTCCGTCTTGGAGGCGTTTGGCCAGGTCGATCCTGTCAAGATCGGTCTTTCGCTGCTCGTGGCGCTCGCCATGGGCATCCTGATCTACTGCGTATACAAGCGCTTCTTTACCGGTGTGGTGTACTCGCGCAGCTTTGCCGTGACACTTGTGGGCATGTGCGTGCTTACGTGTATGGTGACGCTTGCGATTTCGACCAACGTGGTCATCTCGCTCGGTATGGTCGGTGCCCTGTCCATCGTGCGTTACCGTACGGCGGTCAAGGACCCGCTCGACTTGCTGTATCTGTTTTGGGCCATTACCACGGGCATTACGGCGGGTGCCGGCATGTACGCGCTCGTGGGGCTTGCGGCAGTGGTGATCGTGGTGATGGTTGCCGGCTTCGCGAGCCACCAGGACAAGGCGCGCGTGTACATGATGGTCATCCACTACACGGGCCAGACCACCGGCGACGACATCGTGCGTGCATTTGGGCGCACCAAGTTTTCCGTCAAGTCCAAGACTATGCGCGGCGACAAGGTCGAGATGGCCGTGGAGGTGTTCTCGGACGGCGTGGATATGCCCTATGCCGACACCATCCGTGCGCTCGACGGCGTGGAGGACCTGACGCTCATCCAGTACAACGGCGAATACCACGGGTAACTATGTTCCGGCGTTTTAACAAACGCCGGACCACTCGACGCTGCGCGGGCATCTGCCGGGCTATTATGTTCCGTCGTTCTGACGAACGCCGGACCGCTCGACGCTGCGCACGCATCTTCCGGGCGATCTGCCGCTCAAACCGTCGCTCGCGTACATGAAGTACGCGTCGCTCCTCTTTCGCGGCACCTCGCCACGGCAGCTGCGCGCTCGCTGACGTTTGCTTGACCTGGGCTGTTGAAATGATCCATGTGGCTCGTCCCATTTGCTAAATTTGCCGGTATGGGTTGGGTATCATTGTGTAAGCGATTTCAATGACAGGGGTGCTTGTGGTAAAGATGAAAGATGTGGCCGAGCTGGCCGGCGTTTCGAGTGCCGCCGTCTCGCGCTACCTCAATGGTGGATATATCTCGGCGGACAATGCTCATGTACGGTAAGGAAGCAAGCAACCGAAAACAAGAGATAGACCGCCAGCACTACACTATTCCGAACCAAAGACCAAAAGATAAGCATTGTGGGAAAATCTAAACTTTTGGATTTTCCTACAATGCCAACTACGGCGGAATCCCTCCCACTCCTTATATCTTTCTGTATACATTGAATTTGTATTTAGTAAAATGCAGACAACACCACGGATCGGCTTTTGGTTGGACAATTCCAACCAAACACCACAGCAGACAGCAGAAAACATTCTGAACGCTAGGAAGCCGGTATGATTGTTACATATAAGGGGAAGAAAAATTTCTTTTAGGTACTTGCTTTCCTAAAACTGATGTGATACAATGATTTAAACCAGAAAAGGAGTAAAAAATATGCGGCAAGGTATTCTTAAATAAAATTTGATAATGGGCGCAAAAATGATTGCCCCTTGCAGGGGCTTAGTTTTTGTACCCAATTTAAGAATACTTTTGCCTTTTTAGTAAATATCGTGACGGACAGCGGCTCATGTAAGCCGTCATACTTCTGTTTGTCCGAAGTCATGATCCCCAGCGGTAAAAGTATTAGCCGCTGGGGATTTTTGCGCCCATTTGGGCCTTGTATGGAGGATAGACATGAACATTATCAATATCGGGATTCTTGCCCATGTAGACGCTGGAAAGACAACCTTGACGGAGAGCCTGCTATATGCCAGCGGAGCCATTTCAGAACCGGGGAGCGTCGAAAAAGGGACAACGAGGACGGACACCATGCTTTTGGAGCGGCAGCGTGGGATTACCATTCAAGCGGCAGTCACTTCCTTCCAGTGGCACAGATGTAAAGTCAACATTGTGGATACGCCCGGCCACATGGATTTTTTGGCGGAGGTGTACCGCTCTTTGGCTGTTTTAGATGGGGCCATCTTGGTGATCTCCGCTAAAGATGGTGTGCAGGCCCAGACCCGTATTCTGTTCCATGCCCTGCGGAAAATGGACATTCCCACCGTTATCTTTATCAATAAGATCGACCAGGCTGGCGTTGATTTGCAGGGCGTGTATCAGTCTGTTCGGGATAAGCTCTCCGCCGATATTATCATCAAGCAGACGGTGTCGCTGTCCCCGGAAATAGTCCTGGAGGAAAATACCGACATAGAAGCATGGGATGCGGTCATCGAAAATAACGATGAATTATTGGAAAAGTATATCGCAGGAGAACCAATCAGCCGGGAAGAACTTGCGCAGGAGGAACAGCGGCGGGTTCAAGACGCCTCCCTGTTCCCGGTCTATCATGGCAGCGCCAAAAAGGGCCTTGGCATTCAACCGTTGATGGATGCGGTGACAGGGCTGTTCCAACCGATTGGGGAACAGGGGAGCGACGCCCTATGCGGCAGCGTTTTCAAGGTGGAGTATACAGATTGTGGCCAGCGGCTCATCTATTTGCGGCTATACAGCGGAACGCTGCGCCTGCGGGATACGGTGGCTCTGGCCGGGAGAGAAAAGCTGAAAATCACAGAGATGCGTATTCCATCCAAAGGGGAAATTGTTCGGACAGACACCGCTTATCCGGGTGAAATTGTTATCCTTCCCAGCGACAGCGTGAGGTTAAACGATGTATTAGGGGACCCAACCCGGCTCCCTCGTAAAAGGTGGCGTGAGGACCCCCTCCCCATGCTGCGGACGTCGATTGCGCCGAAAACGGCAGCGCAAAGAGAACGGCTGCTGGACGCTCTTACGCAACTTGCGGATACTGACCCGCTTTTGCGCTGCGAGGTGGATTCCATCACCCATGAGATCATTCTTTCTTTTTTGGGCCGGGTGCAGTTGGAGGTTGTTTCCGCTTTGCTGTCGGAAAAATACAAGCTTGAAACAGTGGTAAAGGAACCCACCGTCATTTATATGGAGCGGCCGCTCAAAGCAGCCAGCCACACCATCCATATCGAGGTGCCGCCCAACCCGTTTTGGGCATCCATCGGACTGTCTGTTACACCACTCCCGCTTGGCTCCGGTGTACAATACGAGAGCCGGGTTTCGCTGGGATACTTGAACCAGAGTTTTCAAAACGCTGTCAGGGATGGTATCCGTTACGGGCTGGAGCAGGGCTTGTTCGGCTGGAACGTAACGGACTGTAAGATTTGCTTTGAATACGGGCTTTATTACAGTCCGGTCAGCACGCCGGCGGACTTCCGCTCATTGGCCCCGATTGTATTGGAACAGGCATTGAAGGAATCAGGGACGCAACTGCTGGAACCTTATCTCTCCTTCACCCTCTATGCGCCCCGGGAATATCTTTCCAGGGCTTATCATGATGCACCGAAATACTGTGCCACCATCGAAACGGTCCAGGTAAAAAAGGATGAAGTTGTCTTTACTGGCGAGATTCCCGCCCGCTGTATACAGGCATACCGTACTGATCTGGCCTTTTACACCAACGGGCGGAGCGTATGCCTTACAGAGCTGAAAGGATATCAGGCCGCTGTCGGTCAGCCGGTCATCCAGCCCCGCCGTCCAAACAGCCGCCTGGACAAGGTGCGCCATATGTTTCAGAAGGTAATGTAAAGATACATAATCGTCAAGACGGCAACAATCAGAAGTTATGGAGGGTAACAATGGAAAAATCCCCACGCCGGGGACGCTGGAATATCAGCGGACAGGCAGCACCCGCCGTTATCACCCAGGCTATGAGTGCAAATGGGCGACCAACACCGTCGTTCATATCCTCGAAAACCGAGAGTACACCGGATGTCTGGTGAACTTCAAAACGGAAAAGCCTTCTTATAAGGTCAAGCACAGCATAGAGAACCCCGTCGAGAAGCAGGCCATTTTCGAGAACCACCATGAGCCGATCATCGACAAGGAAACATGGGAACGGGTGCAGGAGTTACGCAAACAGCGCAAACGCCCGAACCGCTACGATGAAGTGGGGCTGTTCTCCGGGATTTTGTTCTGCGCCGACTGCGGCCATGTGCTGTATCAGCAGCGGTATCAGAACAAAGACCGCAAACAGGACTGCTACATCTGCGGCAGCTACAAGAAGCGCACCCGCAACTGTACGGCGCACTTTATCCGCACCGATCTGTTGACCGCTGGTGTCCTGGCAAATCTCCGGCAAGTGACCGAATACGCAGCCAAGCATGAGAGCCGGTTTGTGAAACTACTTGTCCAGCAGAACGAGATCGGCGGCAAGCGAAAGACCGCCGCAGCCATCAAGCAGCTTGAACAGGCGCAGGAACGCATTTCTGAAATCAGCCGCATTATCAAGCGGCTGTATGAGGACAATGTAAACGGCAAAATCAGCGATGAGCGTTTCATGGAACTGTCGGCTGACTACGAAGCCGAGCAAGCGGAGCTGAAAAAGAGAGCCGCCGCCCTGCAAGCCGAACTGGACAAGTCACAGGCAGCTACCGTCAACGCCGAGAAATTAATGGGCATTGTCCGCAAGCACCTTGCCTTTGAAGAACTGACCCCCACTCTCTTGCGGGAAATGATCGAGAAAATTGTGGTGCATGAGTGCAGCTATGATGAGAACGGCACCCGCAGGCAGGACATTGAGATTTATTACAGCTTTGTCGGCAAGATTGACTTGCCCGAATAACCGCCCGACCTATCCGACACAATGGCCAAGTGTCGGATAGGAACGGCAAAATTTTTTGCACTTCTATTGCTTCTTTATCACACATAAGCAAAGGCCGAACGCATTAAGCAGGCGATTGAGCTGACCGGATACGTGCGGTCCAGCCAGGCTCGCGCGCTGCGCACCGGCTCCACCAAACTCATCGGCGTCATCGTGCCCAAGATTAACTCGGAATCCGTTAGCCGCATTACCGCCGGCATTGGCCAGGTGCTCGGTCGCCGTGGCTACCAGATGCTGCTCGCCAATACCGACAACGCCCCCGATCGCGAGCTCGAGTACCTCGATTTATTCCAAAATCACCCGGTTGATGGCATCGTACTCGTGGCGACCATGATCACCGATGAACATCGTGCGGCCATTGCGTCTTGCCATGTGCCCATTGTGCTGATCGGCCAAAACGTCGAGGGCGCGGCTTGCGTCTATCACGACGATTACGAGGCCGCTTTTGAGCTGGGCCAGGCGCTCGCGAAGCATGTTGAGGGCAAGATTGCCTATATCGGTGTTACCGAGGAAGACCGTGCGGCCGGTTATGACCGCCGTCGTGGTTTTGAGGCGGGATTGCGCGCCGCGGGTAACCCGCTCGATGCCGCCTTGATTCGCCTGGGCTCGTTTACGCTCGACTCGGGCTATGGTGCGGCGCGTGAGCTGCTTTCCGTCGCTCCCGATGTTTCGTTTATCGCCTGCGCGACCGACACCATGGCGGCGGGCGCGCTGCGTGCCATCGATGAGGTTCGCGGCATGGGCGAGGGCATACACCGCGTGAGCGGTTTTGGCGACAACGCGTTTTTGCGCGCGCTGACGGGCGGCATTCCTACTGTGCATTATGGGTATCTGACCAGTGGCGTCGAGGCCACCAGCATGCTGCTTGACACGCTCGATGGCGTGGAGGGGAAGCGCGGTCTCAAGACGATCAAGCTCGGCCATCAGCTTATGAATGTCTAGGCTCTGGGCACGTCTGCCTGCCTCTGAGGCCCCTGTTTTTGCCATAAAACTACCATTCGCCGGCTTTTTCCTACCGTTCACCCTACTATGAAAACGATTACAGACAAATGAAACTGAAAACGATTACAGCGTAAGTGTCAAAGATGGCCGGGTGCACATGCGCCCGTTGGAGGAAAGGGAAGTCATGGACTACCGCAAATCAGCGCAAGAGGTGCTCGACAACATCGGTGGCGCCGGCAACGTTGTTTCGGCCGCGCACTGCGCCACGCGTCTGCGCCTGGTGATTGCCGATAACGCCAAGGTCGACAAGGAGGCCCTCGAGAATATCGATGGCGCTAAGGGCGTCTTTGAGGCCCAGGGCCAGCTCCAGATTATTTTTGGCACTGGCACCGTCAATAAGGTCTACGACGAGTTCATTGCGCTCAGCGGCGTCGAGGCTGCCACCAAGGCCGAGGTCAAGGAGGCCGCGGCGCAGCAGCAGAACATCTTTATGCGTGCCATTAAGGTGCTCGGCGACGTCTTTGTCCCCATCATCCCCGCCATCGTGGCTTCGGGCCTGCTGCTGGGCATTATGAGTGCCCTCAACTTTATGGCCTCCAACGGCTTTATCGCGCTCGACACCAATAACTTTATCTACAAGATTGCCGACCTGGTCTCGGGAACGTCCTTTGGCATTCTGCAGATCCTGATCGGCTACTCCGCGGCTAAGGCCTTTGGCGCCAACCCGTACCTGGGTGCCGTCGTCGGTGGTGCGTTCATCAACTCCTCGCTGCAGAGCGCCTACACGGTTGCCTCTGAGGGCGTGCAGACCATGGTCACCGTCATTCCCGGCGTGTACGGCTTTGAGTGGGTCGGTTATCAGGGCCACGTGATCCCCATCGTTATCGCCTGCGCCATTCTCGCCTTCCTCGAGAAGCGACTCCACAAGGTTGTCCCCGAGATGTTCGACCTCTTTGTGACCCCGCTCGTCTCGGTGTTCGTGACCGTGCTCGTGACCCTCGTTGCCGTCGGCCCCGTCTTTGTCTGGGCCGAGAACGCCATCCTCGGTCTGATCCAGGCCCTGCTCACCCTGCCCTTCGGCATCGGTTCCTTTATCGTCGGCCTGTTCTATGCCCCCACGGTCGTTACCGGTATCCACCAGATGTACACCGCCATCGACCTGGGCCAGCTCGCCCAGTACGGCGTGACCTACTGGTTGCCCATCGCCAGTGCCGCCAACATCGCCCAGGGTGGCGCCGCGCTCGCCGTTGCCTTTAAGACCCGCGATGCCAAGATCAAGGGCCTGGCGCTTCCTTCGGCCCTGTCCGCCTTCATGGGCATTACCGAGCCGGCCATCTTTGGTGTGAACCTGCGCTTCTTTAAGCCCTTCATCGCCGGCTGCATCGGCGGCGGTTGCGGTGCCCTGGTCTGCGCACTCACTTCGCTGGCCGCCTCCGGCACAGGCGTTACGGGTATCTTCGGTATCCTGCTGTGCCTGGCCCAGCCCGTGCAGTACGCGATCATGTTTGCGGTCGCCGCGCTGGTTTCCTTTGCCGTCTCGTTTGTCCTGTACAAGGACGAGCCCAAGGCTTCCGAGCAGGCGTAGGATTCGCGTAAACATAACGCCCGCAGGCTCCATCCTGTGGGCGTTTTCTTTATATGGAACCCTCGATTTGAGCGTTCGTTGATTTAATTCGATTGGATACCGACATGTCTAACGCACTTCAGCGCGATCTTGCCAAGCTCGTTGCCAACATGGATGCGGCGGCTGCCGAGCGTGGCCCCGGGCCCTATGCTCAGCATTTTCATATTATGCCGCCCACGGGCTGGCTCAACGACCCCAACGGTCTTTGCCAGGCAGATGGTGTATTTCACGCGTACTTTCAGTATGCCCCGTTTGATGTGAACGGCGGCGTCAAGATGTGGGGCCATGCCACGAGCCGTGACCTTATGAACTGGGAATACGTTGGCGCGCCGCTGCTTCCCGACGAGCCGTTTGACTGCCATGGCGTGTACTCGGGCTCGGCTTTGGTCGTGGACGGTCGCATTCGCGTGCTCTATACCGGCAACGTTAAGCTCCCCGATGCGGATGGCGTCTTTGACTACGTCAACACCGGTCGTCGCGCCGATACCGTGTATGTCGAGAGCGCCGATGGACAGACGTTTAGCCAAAAGCGCGTGGTGCTGGCGTCGGAGGACTATCCCGAGGATCTGACGTGCCACGTGCGCGATCCCAAGGTGTGGCGTGATGAGGCCGGTCGTTATCACATGGTGTTGGGCGCGCGTCGTCGCGTTGACGGGCCGCACGCTGAGAGCCGTTTTTGTGCGATGCACGGCGAGGGCGCCGGGCGTGATGTGGGCGAGATCCTGGTGTATGGCTCGGCCGATATGCTGAGCTGGGAGCTCGAGAGCCGTGTATCTACGCCCGATCGCTTTGGATTTATGTGGGAATGCCCCGGCTATATCGAGCTCGATGCGAATGGCAATACCGCTGCATTTTTGTCGTTCTCGCCCCAGGGGCTCGAGGGCGGTCGTTGGGACCGCGGTAACGTATACGCTGCTGGCTACATGCCTGTAACGGGCGACATTACCGGTGGTGACGGTGCCTATGAGCTGGGCGAGTTCCGCCTGTGGGACGCCGGTTTTGACTTCTATGCTCCGCAGGAGTTTACGTTCGAGGATGGTCGCCACATTCTGATCGGCTGGATGGGCATGCCCGATGAGCCGACCTATGGCAACGACCCCACCGTGACGTGCGGCTGGCAGCACTGCATGACGGTGCCGCGTGAGCTTACAGCCGGTGCCGACGGCGTGGTGCTGCAACAGCCGGCGCGCGAGATTGAGCACCATTATGCCTCGGTGCGTGTGGGGGCGGGCACGTTGGAGGTTGCCGGCGATACCTGCTTTGACGTTGTTGTTGACGGTGTCGACGGTGCGTTTACCGCAACCGTCGATGGCGAGCTGAAGCTGGCGTTTGTGCCCGCCGAGGGCGAACTGCCCACGCGTTTTGAGATGCGATTTACCGACGAGGGTCGCACTTCTGCCGGCTGCGGTCGTACCGTGCGCTGGGAGCCCGTCGACGAGGTTCGTAACGTGCGCATTGTTGGCGATGCCTCTTCGGTCGAGGTGTTTGTGAACGATGGCGCGCTCGTGTTTTCGACGCGCATCTATCCCGAGGCCTATGGCGTGACCGTTGACGCTCCGGGTGCGAGTGTGACCTATCACACGCTCAACATCTAGGCGATTCGTCGCATATAGGCGCTATACTGCAGCCGTTGCCCACGATGCGGGGAACACCCGCATCGTGGGTTTTTGTTTATGAAGGGACGGCGCCTTGTGGATGTACAGCAGCTAGAGGAGGCCTGGGCTTTGAGGGCCGGCTCGCGTGAGGCGCGTCTTGTTGCGGCCCTGCATGTGCCGGCGGCGCTGTCTCTGTTGGGGATTGTGCGCCCCGGTGACCGCCTGGTTGCGTTTGCCGATGACTTTGCCGATGCGTTTGCGCGCGGCTTTGATGCCTGCGACGTGGTTATGGTGGGTGAGCCCTCGGTTGCAGCGTTTGCCGCCGCGTCCGAGGGCTTTGATGCTTCGTTTGATGCCGAGGGGCCGCACCTGTGGTGGTTTGTGAACTCAATCGGTGGCTTTGGCCTGTGTGTGCCCGACCTTCGCGCTCTGGGCCGCGCGGCTCGCGTGGTCCATGCGCTGCTCGTCGTTGATAACACGGTGGCTTCCATCTTTGGCTGCGATCCCTTGCGTTTGGGTGCCGTACTGTCGCTCGAGGCGCTCGATCGCGTGTGCGCCGGTGACGCGCCGCGCAAGCTTGTGGCGGTGTCGGTCGCGCGCTCGCAGCTCAAGCGCCATCGCGTGGACGCTGCTGCCGAGTGCACGCATGCCCTGCTCGAGGGGCGCGGATTGGCCTCGCTCGACTTGTCCTCCGATGAGGTCGAGGTCCTAGAGCACGGGCTCGATACGCTCGACACTCGCATGCAAGCGCACTTCGATCGCGCCCGTGCGCTGGCTGAATATTTGGCCGCGAATGAGATGGTGCGCAACGTGTGCTATCCCGGGCTGACCTCGCATTCCGACCATGCCATCGCGACTGGCATCCTCGAGCACGGTTTTGGCCCGGCAGTAGAGTTTGACCTGATGGACTGCAGCGCGGGTGAATTCTTCAGCATGCTGCCGGACGAATTTCGCACATCGCCCGCCGGCGGCGCAACAACGCGCCTTTCGGCCTCACGCGGCAAGCAGGCAAGCACCATCCGCCTCTTCGCCGGCACTGATGATCCCCTGGTAGTGGCTGCCACTCTAGACACCGCCCTCCGCAAC
>CWGT01000072.1_pt1 | contig 40388 bp, 35 predicted proteins | sample 705021 | NCBI WGS metagenome assembly CWGT01 (sample SAMEA3735911, study PRJEB9488) | human gut metagenome | biome: ENVO:mammalia-associated habitat; material: ENVO:feces | place: Malawi | collected 2009-02-27 | reverse complement strand
CTTGCGCTCATCGGTGATGGTGTAGGTGGCAAAGACGGCGTCGACCTGGCCATTCTGCAGCACGGACTCGCGCGTGTCGGAGGTCACCTGCGTGATCTCGACCTTGTTCTCGCCCAGGATGTAGTTGGACAGGAGCTGTGCGATGCCGGCATCGAAGCCGCGGGTCTTGCCATCCTTCTCGTTGAGGAGGGAGAAGAGCGTGGAGGTCTGGACGCTGCCGATCTTAAAGACGCCGGCATTCTTGACGGCCGTGGCCCAGGTGCTGGCGGCGATGGCGGTGTCGTCGGCCTTGGGGCCGTTGTCGACGAGCTTGTCGAATGCCTTGGCGTCGAGCGTGGTGGAAGCCTTGGTGTCATCAGAGCTCTTGGAAGAGGCGGCGGAGCCCTTGTCGGCCTCGGCGCTGGTGTCGGAGCAGCCGGCAAGACCAAGGCCGGCAACGGTTGCGAAAGTGGCGGCGACAAAGCCGCGGCGGTCGAGAACGACCTGCTGGGAGAGGTTCTTGCTCATAGGAGAACACCTTTCTCAAAAAATCCTAGTGGTTGAGTAGAGTTATACCCTATTGCGCTCAGATGGGTCAACACGAAATAACTCAGAAACATACTTACCTTATGGGTTATTCTACCTACTAAAAAGGGACAGGTTTATTTTGGCAGGTTTTATCTGGGCAAACGACGGTTATTGCAGACAGGACGCTACCTTTTAGCTGGGGCAGGCGCTCGCAGCGGTCGCTATAATGGCGGCAACGCGACGCATATCATATATAAGTAAGGAGATCGCGTATGAACGGTTATTCGTTTTTCGCACCGACCAAGGTTTTGTTTGGCGCGGGCAAGTTGGGCGAGCTGGGTGCGCAGAAGCTGCCCGGCACCAAAGCGCTCATCGTTACCACCGGCGGCAATTCGGTTAAGCGCTTTGGATATCTGCAGCGCGTGGAGGCGGAGCTCGACCGCGCCGGCGTGGTGCACGAGCTGTTCGACCGTATTGAGCCCAACCCGCTGCGCGAGACCGTCAATGCGGGTGGCTGGATGGCGCATACCCATGGCTGCGACTTTGTCCTGGCACTCGGCGGCGGTTCGGTCATGGACGGCAGCAAGGGCATCTGCGCAGTGGCGGCCAACCCGCATACCGATGCCGAGGGCAACGAGTGCCCCGGTGACATCTGGGACTTTGTGAATGGGGGCACTGCGCTCGGCCTGCCGATCCCCAACGATCCGCTGCCGCTTGTCTGCGTGACCACCACGGCGGGTACCGGCTCCGAGGTCGATGCGGGCGGTGTCCTGTCCTGCGAGGACAATGACGAGAAGCTTCGTCTGGGCGATCCGCGCCTGTTCCCGGTGCTTTCGATCGTCGATCCCGAACTCATGGTGAGCGTCCCAGCGCGTCTGACCGCCTATCAGGGATTCGACGCCCTGTTCCATTGTGTTGAGTGCTACATCTCAAATACCAACACGCCCATGGGTGACATGGTTTGCCGCGAAGGCATCCGCCGTGCCGCCGCGGCACTGCCTACGTGCGTCAATAATGGCGATGACCTGGAGGCGCGCTCGAGCCTCGCGTTTGCCAACACGCTCGGCGGCTATGCCATGGATGCCTCGGGCACCACGGGCTCGCATGGTCTTGAACATGGCATGAGCGCGCATCATCACGACCTGCCGCACGGCGCCGGCCTCATTATGATCGCCCGCGCCTATCACACGTGGATGATCGAACACGGCGCCGCACCCGAGCGCTATATCGACATGGCGCGCCTGATGGGCAATGCTACCGCCAGCGCTCCGCACGATTTTGTAGTTGAGCTCACGCGCCTGATGGAGGCCTGCCATGTGGCCGACCTTGCCATGAGTGAGTGGGGGATTACGGACAAAGAGCTGCCGGCCATTGCGCGCAACGCCCTGACGACCAACGGCGTCCTGTTCAGCCACGACCCCGTGACGCTGACCGACCCCGACGTCGTCGAAATTCTCAAGAACAGCTACCGCTAACTACCTTGCTGCTTTGTCTCAATTTGTAACATCTGCAGCCGTTTTTGCCGAGTAACTGTTACAGATTGAGATTATCTCCTTAGGGGGATTTGAATGTCTCAATCTGTAACATCTGGACGGCCAAAAGGTCTCTATCTGTTACAGATTGAGACAAAGGTCAGGGACTAAGACGTCTTGTCTCGATCTGTAACAGTTAGACGGGAATTCGGGCCCTAGATGTTACAGATTGAGATAATCGCGCCGCGAAAACAAAAACCTCCGCAGGGGTGCTTTCCTTGCGGAGGCTTTCTTACGCGTTGAGTAGTTTCACGGTTTCGGCGGCCATGTTCTCGACCGTCATGCCGTTCTGAGCGAGCAGCTCGTTGGGGTCGTAGCGGTCGGGGAAGCCCTTGGCGATGCCGAAGGTGCGCGCGCGCAACGGCGTGCATGCCAGATAACATGCCACGCGCTCGCCCCAGCCGCCGTCCAAGATGCCGTCCTCGAGGGTGACGACAACGCGATGCTCGACGGCAAGGCTGTCGAGGAACTCGCGGTCAAGCTCGGTTGCAAAGCGCGGGTTGACGAGCGTGGCCTCGATACCGTACTCGGCGGCCAAGCGGTTTGCCACGCGCTCGCCCAGCTCAAAGAAATCGCCGAGCGCGAGCACGGCCACATCGCGGCCCTGACGCACAACGTTGTAGCGCGCAACGCTGTAATCGGTGTCCTCGGCAGGCGCCAGATCGGGGCGGCTTACCAGGCCGATGCCCGGTACGCGGATCGCCGCGGGATGCTCGCGATGGTCGAGCGACCAGCTCAGCATGGACAGGTATTCCTCCATGCAGGTCGGCGCCAAGTAGCGCATGTTGGGAAGACCGCCCAGCATGGAAATATCAAAGAACGAGAGGTGCGTCTCGGATGTGGTGCCAAAGATCGACGCGCCAAATACCAGGATGGTCGCCGGCATATCGTTGAGGCACAGGTCGTGCCACAGTTCGTCGTAGGCGCGCTGCAAAAACGTGCCGTACACACCAAAGACTGGCTTGGCGCCCGAGCGCGCAAGCGCGGTGGCAAAGGTCACGGCGTGCTCCTCGGCAATGCCCACATCGATGAACTGTTTGCCGGCGGCAGCGCGAAGCTCGGGTGTAAAGCCCATGATGTAGGGCGTGGCGGCCGTGATGCCCACGACCTGCGGATCGCGTTCGATGGCGGCGCTGAGCGCCTCGCCCGTAATGTCGGCATAGGTGCGCGGCGCAGGCTCGCTCGGATGGCCCGGGCAGAGCTTGCGCCCAGTTGCCATGTCAAACGGACCCACGTGGTGCCAGTGCTCCGGGTCGCTCTGGGCCGGCTCAAAGCCCTTGCCCTTGGCGGTGGAGACGTGCAGCACGATGGGACGATCGACATCGCGCAGTTCCTGCAGCGCGTCGACGAGGGCCAACACGTCGTTACCGGCGTCCAGATAGCGGTAGTCGAGCCCCATCGCGCGGAAAACGTTGCGCTCACAGGTGCCGTTGCTGGCGCGCAGTTCGGCCAGATTGCGATAGAGGCCACCGTGGTTCTCGGCGATGGACTGGTCGTTATCGTTGACGATGATGATCAGGTTGCTGTCGAGCTCGGCGGCATTGTTAAAGCCCTCAAACGCCAGGCCGCCCGAAAGCGAGCCGTCGCCAATAACGGTAATGACGTTATATGTGTCACCCGCCAGGTCGCGCGCGTGGGCAAGGCCGCAGCCCAAGCTTATCGAGGTCGAGGTGTGACCCATGGCAAACAGGTCATGCTCGGACTCGTCGGGATTGGCAAAGCCAGAGGCCTCACCATAACGCTCCGGGTCGATATAGGTGTACGCGCGCCCGGTTAGCGCCTTGTGGGCGTAGGTCTGGTGCGACACGTCAAAGACAATCTTGTCGGTGGGGGAGTTAAACACGCGATGGAGCGCGACCGTAAGCTCAACGACGCCCAGGTTGGGGGCAACGTGTCCGCCGACAGCGGCGGAGCTTTCGAGGATGGCGTGGCGAATCTCGCTGCAGAGCTGCGGGAGCTCGGCGCGATTGAGAGCCTTGACGTCCTCGGGCGTTGTCGTTTGCGTAAGCAGCATCGTTGTGGGTTACTCCATGCGAATCGAGCGCCGGCGCTCCCTCGGCCGGCACAATTGCACAAGACAGTCTCGCACATTTTGGCGTTTGATATGTGACGGCGGCGCGGTAATTCGCCAACTGGTGGGGCAAAACGTTTTGTCCGATGCCATACTGATAGATTCAATGATGATTCTATTCAATGCGTGCAGACCGTGGATTGCCACCGTGAGCCGCTGGAAGGAGGCAGCATGTCCGATGCCGATCGTGCCGAGAGAATCGCGCACGAGGTCGACTGTGCCGCCCGTCAGCTGGCCCAGGTGGGCCGTTTGGATCTGACACGCGAGTTTATCCAGCATGGTGACGTGACGGTCTATGCGCACGTGACTTCGGTAGCGCGGGCGAGCCTGTCCTTTGCCGAGCACTTGGGCCGTGCTGGCATTTCGGTCGACCGTGCCTCGTTGCTGCGCGGAGCCCTGTTGCACGATTACTTTCTCTATGACTGGCACGATCCCGACCCAAGCCATCGGCTGCACGGCTTTCGCCACCCGTTTTTTGCCCTGGCACGTGCGGAGGAAGATTTTGAGCTGACGCCGCGCGAGCGGAATATTATCGTGCGGCATATGTTTCCGCTGGTGCCCGTGCCACCGACGTGTCGTGAGGCATGGATTGTGTGCCTGGCAGATAAATGGTGCGCGCTGCGCGAGACGGTCGCCGGCCGTCTGCGGCGCAAGGGCGAGGCGGCCGATGGCGCGAGCAGCGAATCGAGCGAAAAGAGGAGAGGGTAGACGTTGGGAACCACGATCGACATGGCATTTGGCGGCGCGACGCTTGCTGCCTGCCCGCTTTCGGCACTGGTACTCTCGTTTGCCTTCTACGGTTTTTGCGGCTGGGTGTGGGAGTCGACGGTCTGCGCCATGCTCAATCACGGACGATTTGCCAATAGCGGCTTTTTGCTGGGGCCGTGCTGCCCCATCTATGGCGCGGGCGGCATTGCCTGCTGGCTGCTGTTGCGCGGAATTCCTGACGCGTCGAGCCAGTTTGTCGCTGCAGCGCTTGTATGCAGCGTGATTGAGTACAGCGTAGGCGTGCTGTTGGAAAAAACAACAGGCGCGCGCTTTTGGGATTATTCGCACCTGCCGTTTAATTTGCATGGCCGCATCTGTCTGTACTGGGCCTGCGCGTTTGGCTTGGGTTCGTTGTGCATTTGTCGCGTAGTGGAACCGGCGGTGTTGGGCCTGCTCGCCCATCTGCCGGTCTTGATTGTTCGTTTGGCCGCCTTTGTCGTTGCAGTTGCAATGATCGTCGATGCGATTTGCTCGCTGGCCAGCTGGCGCCGCCTGTCCGATCAGCTGGAGCGTGTGCGTGCCGACCTTGCCGACCGCATCAATGAGTCGCTTGCCGACGCGTCCGACTCCATGCTCGAGCGCATTCCCGATTCGACGATTGACTCGGTGGCGCAGACGCATATCCGAAGCCGCGCCGTTAACGCGTGGCTGGCGGAACTGGGCGATGCGGCGCTCGATGCCCTGCGTGAGAAGGCTTCGATGCCGACGTTTATCTCGGATGGTGCTCGCGGCCTGGCACTCGCTGCTCGCCGCGTGGCCGATGCCGCGCCGAGCGTGCCTCGTCCGTCGCTCGCCCGTCTCCGTGCCGGCATGCGCGCAAGCCGTCCGGTGCCGAGTGTGTCGCTCAGCCGTCGCGACCTGCGCTTCTTCAATGCCTTCCCGCGCTTGCGCATCAACCGCTACGAGGGCGTCATCCGTGCCACCGACCTTCGCGACCGCGCCCACGAGCTGTTTCGGCGCTAGCCGGGACGAGCGCCCTCGCGGCTCCCTTGCTCGCGTATTTCCCGTACGGTTCGCGCCCGTTGCCGCGCCGTTTCCAAGATTGCGGCATCGTCTCCATTCGACGACGCAGCGTTTAACTTATCTCCAACGCCGCTCGCACCGGTGCCGTCTGAGACGGCAAGATTTGGGTCGAGCCGGTTGAGGAGGCTATCCGCATCCGTACCGGCGAACAAGGCCCCACCGCGGTGTCGAATCGACCGCCTGCCATTCGCAACGTTAAAATACTGCAATGAGGCACAGGACTTGCGTTGTGGATGGGCAGATTATGGGTCGTAATAAATATCCCGAGGAGACGGTCGCGAAGATTCTCGACGCGGCGCTGGAGCTATTCTGCGCGCAGGGTTATGAGGGGACGAGCATTCAAGATATCGTCGATCGCCTCGATGGCATGACCAAGGGTGCTGTCTATCATCACTTTAAGAGCAAAGAGGAGATTTTCAACGCCGCATTTGATCGGGGAATGGCTCCGATTGTTGAGCGCCGTCGCTCAACGCTTGGTGTCGGTAATATGACCGGAGCTCAAAAACTCAAGCGACTGTACGCGCCCGAGTCCGTTATTCCACAAATTGAGCTATGGGCTCGCATGCATCCTGCGGCAGATCCGGTAAAAAGCTCGCGGCTGCTGGCGATGCAGTACCAGGGTTCGTTTGACGAGTCGGCCGATGGCTATCTCCTGCCAGTGATCGAGGCGGGCATCGCCGACGGCTCCATTGCGTGCGAATGCCCGCGCGAAGCTGCGGAGGCCGTATCGTTGTTGGCGAATCTTTGGCTGCTGCCGCTGTTCCGTCCGCTTGAGACCAAGGATCGAATGCTCGCTCGCGCGCAATGTTTGGCGCAGATGGCGGCCGCGGTGGGGCTCGATTTGGGTAATGAAGTGCTCCAGACAACGGCTCAGATTTGGGACGTATGGAACCGTGCCGGGTGGTAAAATAGATACCGATAGTATGTAATAGATTTGAACGGGCAGCTCCGGCTGCCCTTTTCAAGTTGATAAATACATACTATCGGTATGTTTAGGGGGCGGACTTATGGATGGACTGAGAGACGCCATCGTCTCGTTGGAATCAAAAACAGTGTGGTCAATTAGACTCACGGAACTTCTGGTTGCGCAGCTTTGCGCGTATTCGATGCTGTCGGCGCTGTGCTTTGCGTATCCGCTGTACTTGTTCGATTGCAGCGGATCGTCAACGTTATATGGCGCCGTCGCGGCGATAGCGTTCGTGCCGGGCGTGCTTGCGACTCCGGCTGGCGGAATCTTGGCGGATCGCGGGAGACATCGCGGGGTTCTTGTGGTGCTCGGCATTGTTCTGATGGTTTCATCACTGTTGTTTATCCCCATGAAGCATTCGCTGCCTCTTACCGTTGTCGTGGTAGCAACGCTTTGCGTCCAATATGGCATCCAATCGCTGCTGAAACCGATGCTTCAAATTGAGACGGTGCGCATGACGGGCCAAGAAAAGGTTGAGCGTGCCACTGCGTTGGTCTCGCAGATAACCATGGCGAGCAATATCTTGGGGCCTGTAGTCGGGACGGCGGTCTATGGGTGCTTTGGCATCGATGCTCTATGCGAAACCGCGGCGGTGACGTTTGCGATGCCAGCCCTGCTGTTCGGGGGCGCACTCAAGCGAAATGCCTCATCTGAAACGATGGGAGACGGCGCGACTCGTACGACATGTCGAAACGATTTTCGGGAGTCGATTTGGTACCTGTTTCAAAACGCATCATTGCTCGTTGTATTTTTACTTGCGGCTGTTTTAAACCTTGCGTTAGTTGGGTTAACGATTGGTGCCCCCGTTATTGTTGCAAAGCATCTCGGCATGCAATCGTCCTGCGTTGGGATTATTGAGGTGGCTATGGGCTTAGGTGGTCTTGTCGGCAGTGGTGTGGTCGGTATGAGGCCGCATCGTTTCTCTTTCAAGGGCATATGTCGATATGTTGCGATGATCTGTTTTGGAGTCGTGCCGATTATTGTCACGCTACTGAGCGGTCCTGATGAATTAGCGTTTGCTGCGCTTGCGGCCGGCTCGGCATGGGTTATGGCGTGGGCAAGCATTACATCGGTCGAAATCGTTTCATTCGTTCAGCGGTCAGCGCCAAAGGAACTCTGCGGAAAAGTGCTGGCACTCGTTTATATGACGCTTTCCTGTGCAACGCCTATTGGCCAATTGGTTTACGGGCTCGCATACGATCGATGGACTCCGGCGATTGTATTCGCAGGCATGTTGGCGGTGCTGACGTTGACGACGGTGCTGTTTTATCGGCTGAAAAGTCGCTTGTGGCGATTGTCTTAAGGCGCTGGGGCACCGTGAATGAGCGGAAGCATTGTCTCGCCGCGCCGGGATGTCATTGTTTGGGCGTGCCCCTCCTTCGTCTACAATATCGTGCAGACGAAGGAGGGGCACGCCCATGATCAAGATGTTTGCGAGTGACTTAGATGGAACGCTGCTGAACGCCCTGCACGAGGCAGATGGGACCATCCGCCGTGCCATTCGCGAGCTGACCGAGGCTGGCCTGCATGTGGTTCCCGCGACCGGACGCTCGACGCTGCCGATCGGCGAGCATGGCTTTACGGGCCTGGCGCTTGACGCCTGCTGCTCCAATGGGTCCATCGTGCGCGACAGCCATGGCGAGGTGCTCAAGACCTGGACCATCGACCCGCAGATTACCGAGGAGCTACTCAAGGAGTTCCCGGATATTTGTTTTGACTGCTCCACGCCCGATGGCATGTTCTCGAGCGGTTCGTTCGAGATGCACCAGGCGGGTTTTAAGAAGGACAGCCCTATCAAGCGCATCGTGATGCGCGGTATGCGTGCACGTGGCGGGTACCACGAGGAGCAGTATTTCGACCAGTCGATCGGTGACATCCTGCGCCACGATGTGTGCAAGATCAACTGCCGCGTGACCTCGCCCGAGCTGGAGCGCGACCTCAAGACATATCTTGCCGAGCGCTCGGACCGCGTGGTCAACGCGCCGTTCGATCCGGTGATGTTCGAGATCACGGACGTGGCGTGCAACAAGGGCGAGAGTGTGGCCTGGCTGGCGGGCTACTACGGTATTGCCGAGGATGAGGTCGCGGTCTACGGCGACGGCGGCAATGACATAGCCATGCTCAAGCGCTTCCGTCACAGCTATGCCACCAAGAATGGCAGTGACGCGGCAAAGGCCGCCGCGAGCGCGACCATCGGCAGCTGCATGGTCCACGCCGTCCCCAAACACATGCTCGCTACCATGCATAAGCAGAACTCTCGCACCATCATCGAATAATGCGACAAAGGGACTGTCCCTTTGTCGCATGGGAGATGCCGGCTTTTGGCGTATGGGGCTGTTACGCTTTCGCCACCAACAAATTTCGAGTTATTCGGCCTGTCGGAGGTCGTTAAATGGCTAAAGATGCCCTCTCAGGAACATTCATACCTCTAATGGTGTTTGATTCGGTGACGTAAGTGAGCAAATGGGCATGTATGCGCTCAAATAAGGACAAAAACTCTCAGATAATCCCGGCGGTGCATTTATACAGAACCAGCAGCGTGGCCGAATAACTCGAAAAATGCAGGTAGCAGTTCGGCGACAAGCTCGGGTATGGCAAAGGAACTGTTCCTTCGCCATACCCGAGCTCCGATCTTCTGAAATGCGAACAAACATTCGCATATCTAACTGCGCTTTGATAGAATCGGTATCGTTGACGGCAGTTCCATGTGCCGGGCAGCGCCCTCCATCTGATGGGAGGTGATGCCCATGACCGATTTGATTGATTTCGTGAGGCTTCTGACCGCTTTGGTCTCGCTTCTCACGATGCTTATCGGGCTTTCCGAGGCACTCAAGCAGCGTTCGAAGCGCAACAGAAGGGGTCGCCGCCGCTAAGGCGTTGACCCCTTAATCCAAGCAACGGCGCTGCCCAGCTTAGCAGAACTTGGGCTGCCGTCGACACTATTCTACCCACGAACGACATTTTGGACAATCGGTAATGCCGCTCCAAAAGCCAGGCGGGTTGTGATAAAGGGATAGTCCCTTTATCACAACCCAAATATTGCCTTTACGTGTTGATGCACACGGTGTGCAATAATACTCGGACTGTGCAATAGCGCACAGGCTGAGTAACAAGGAGGACGCTTGTCCCAGCTCGAGAAATGCGATCGCCGGTCCCTTCGCTCGCAGCGTGCCCTTCGCCAGGCGCTTGCCAGCGAACTTGCCGAAAGCGGCGACCTTTCGCGCATTAATGTCGCGTCGCTCACCGAGCGCGCTGGTCTTACGCGCCGCACGTTCTATTCGCACTACTGCGATATCCCCGACTTTATCAATCAAATCGAGGACGGCTTGCTGGCCGAGATCCGTGAGCGCATTGAGCTCATCACCGCAGCTCAGCTGCCTGATCTCTATCACAACATCGATGAGCTCGAGCCGGCGCCCGGTTCGGTTGAGCTGCTGCGTTATCTTGCGGCCAACCGCGACTTAATCGGTGCGCTGCTGGGCCCGGGCGGCGATCAGGCCTTCATTAAAAAGATCATCGACACCGCCCGCGAGGCCGTGGTGCCGCGTGCGCAGACGGGCATTTTGGGCCTGGCGCTGGGCACATTCTTTGACTACTACGTCACCTACGTCGTGAGTGCCGAGGTCGGTCTGATCCAGCGCTGGTTTGAGCGTGGGCTCACCGAATCGCCCGAGGCCATGGCACGCATTATGACGGTGCTCGCTTTTGTGCGCCCTGGTGACCTGTATGGCCAACCCATCGATATCAACGTGCCGGAATACGGCATGAAGCTATTGAACTTGCAGCTCGAGGACGCGGCCGACACCGCCGCAACCGTCGAGTCCAACAACTAAGAGGAGAGACAATGAGCAAACTCGTCGAAGGCATTAAGGACCGTATGGTCGCTGCCGCACGCGAGGCCGCGCCCGCCGTGGTGGACGCCGCGCAGAAGGCCGCGACCGCGGCTGCCGAGAAAGTCGCTGAGGCGGTTGCCGATGCCAAGAACGCGGCAGGGGAGACGTCCGTCGTTAGCGAGCCCGTAGCCGCCACCGCCGCCCACGCCCCCGAAGGCGCGATCTTCAACCCCGAGAACGCTCGTGGCAACCTGCACCTGGGCATCGACGTGGGCTCCACCACGGTTAAGCTCGCCGTGCTCAACGACGACAACCAGATCGTCTACGCCAAGTACCAGCGCCACCACACCGACGTCCGTGCCTGCGCCCGCGACCTGTTCGAGGGCGCTGCGACCGTGTTGCCGACGGCCCAGATGACCTGCGCCATCACCGGTTCGGGCGGCCTGCTGCTGTCCCAGTGGCTCGACCTGGAGTTTGTCCAGGAGGTCATTGCCAGCAAGCGCGCCGTCGAGACTCTCATCCCGGCCACCGATGTCGCCATCGAGCTGGGCGGCGAGGACGCCAAGATCATCTACTTTGACAACGGTATCGAGCAGCGTATGAACGGCACCTGCGCCGGCGGCACGGGCGCCTTCATCGACCAGATGGCAACCCTGCTGCACACCGACGCGAGCGGCCTCAACGAGCTCGCGGCCAACGCCACCACCATCTATCCCATCGCCAGCCGCTGCGGCGTCTTTGCCAAGACTGACGTGCAGCCGCTGCTTAACGAAGGCGCCCGCCCCGAGGACGTGGCGGCCTCCATCTTCCAAGCCGTCGTGACCCAGACCATCTCGGGCCTGGCGTGCGGCCGTCCCATTCGCGGCAACGTCGCCTTCCTGGGCGGCCCGCTGCAGTACCTCTCGGAGCTGCGCCACCGCTTCTACCTCACGCTCAATCTGGACGAGGAGCACCGTATCGTGCCCCAAAACGCTCACCTGTTTGTGGCGAGTGGTGCCGCCATGGCGCACGAGTCCAACAAGCTCAGCACGTTCCCGCAGCTCATCGAGGCCATCGACAGCTTGGGTGACACGCAGGGTGCCGAGGTCGAGCGCCTGGATCCGCTCTTTGCCACCGACGAGGACTTTGCCGAGTTCAAGACCCGCCACGACGCCGAGGTCGTCCCCAAGGGCAAGCTCGACGGCTACACCGGCCGCGTGTTCATCGGCATCGACGCTGGCTCCACCACCATGAAGGCCGCGCTCGTGGGCGAGGACGGCCAGCTGCTGCACACCTGGTACGGCAACAACAACGGCGACATCCTGGGCACGGCCAAGGTCATCATGGCCGATTTCTACAACCACATCCCCGCCGGCTGCACCATCGGCCACGTGACCACCACGGGCTACGGCGAGGCGCTGCTCATCGAGGCCCTCAAGGCCGATTCCGGCGAGATCGAGACCGTTGCGCACCTGCGCGGCGCCAAGGCATTCCTGCCCGGTGTCGAGTTTATCCTGGACATCGGCGGGCAGGATATGAAGTGCCTGCGCGTCAAGGACGGCGTCATCGAGCACATCATGCTCAACGAGGCTTGCTCGTCGGGCTGCGGCAGCTTTATCGAGAGTTTCGCCGTGTCTATGAACATGGATGTGCGCGCGTTCGCCGATGCCGCCATCCATGCCAAGGTTCCCGTCGACCTGGGCAGCCGCTGCACGGTCTTTATGAACTCGCGCGTCAAGCAGGCGCAAAAGGAAGGCGCCACGGTGGGCGACATCGCGGCCGGCCTGTCCTATTCCGTCATCAAGAATGCCTTGTTCAAGGTCATTAAGCTGCGCGACCCCAAGGAGATCGGCAGCCAGGTGATCGTCCAGGGCGGCACCTTTATGTCCGATGCCACGTTGCGCGCGTTTGAGCAGCTCACCGGTGTGCATGCCGTGCGTCCCGACATCGCCGGCTGCATGGGCGCCTACGGTGCGGCCCTGCTCGCCCGCGATCGCGCCGGCGCCGACGGCACTTCGACCATTCTTTCCGCCGAGGACATCGCGCACCTCACCGTGACGCAAAAACACGTCCGCTGCGGCCGTTGCTCCAACAACTGCCAGCTCACCGTCAACGATTTTGGCGGCGGCAGGCGCTTCATTACCGGCAACCGCTGTGAGAAGGGTGCCGGCCACAAAAAGCAAAAGACCGAGGCCCCCAACCTCTTCAAAAAGAAAAACGAGCTGCTCTTTAACCGCGAGGTGCTGAGCCCCGACAAAGCCCCGCGCGGCACCGTCGGCATCCCGCGCGCACTCAACATGTACGAGAACTACCCCTTCTGGCACGCGTTCTTTACGCGCCTGGGCTTTAGCGTGCAGCTGTCCGACCAGTCGAGCAAGAAGACCTACCAGGCGGGCATCGAGTCCATGCCGTCCGAGAGCGTGTGCTATCCGGCCAAGATGAGCCACGGCCACGTGATGAACCTCATCGACCGCGATGTCGACTTCATTTGGATGCCGTGCGTGCGCTGGGAGCGCAAGGAGGATCCGACGGCCGGCAACTGCTATAACTGCCCCATCGTTATGAGCTACCCCACGGCGTTGGCACTCAACATCGACGAGATTCGCGAGCAGAACATCGAGTTCCTGTATCCGTTTGTGCCCTATCACGACAAGACCGAGCTCAAGCGCCGCCTGTACCAGGTGCTCGCCGTCGACCGTGTGGCCGATTCGCAAGCCGGTCGCGGTCGCGTGCGTGGACCCAAGATCATGCGCTCCGAGGTCGATGCCGCTGTCAACGCTGCCTTTGAGGCCGATGCGCGTTTCCACGAGGACATCCAGACCATGGGCGAGGAGGCCCTTAAGTGGGTCGAGGACCATGGTGGCCACGGCATTGTGCTCGCCGGCCGCCCCTACCACAACGACCCCGAGATCAACCATGCCCTGCCCGAGCTTATCTCGAGCTTTGGCTTTGCGGTCTTTACCGAGGATTCGCTCGCGCATCTCGTGAAGCCCGAGCGCCCGATCCGCGTCGTCGACCAGTGGATGTACCACAGCCGCCTGTACGCCGTCGCCCGCTTTGTGACGATGCGCAACGACCTGGACCTGATCCAACTCAACTCCTTCGGCTGCGGTCTGGACGCCCTGACCACCGACCAGGTGCAGGAGATTCTGGAGGCCAGCGGCAAGATCTACACCGTGCTCAAGATCGATGAGGTATCCAACCTAGGTGCCGCGCGCATCCGCATCCGCTCGCTCATGGCCGCGCTTAAGGACCAGGAGGCCGAGCGCTTGGCCGAGGCCACGGCCGCGGGCGAGGCCTACGAGCAGGGTGTTGCCGCGCCGGTGGCGCCCTCCACGGATGCCCCCGCGTTCGCGAGCCGCAAGTACACGTTCGAGGCGCAGCGCGAGAGCGCTTCGACCGCGTGGCCCAAGGTGCCCTTTACCGAGCAGATGCGCGAGGAGGACTACACCATCCTGTGCCCGCAGATGGCGCCGATCCACTTTGACCTGGTCAAAGAGGTGTTCCGCGGTGCTGGCTACAACTTGGAGCTGCTGCCCTCGACTGACCACGATGCCGTCGAGGCCGGCCTGCGCTACGTGAATAACGACATCTGCTATCCGTCGATCCTGGTGACGGGCCAGATCATGGAGGCCATCGAGAGCGGTCGGTACGACCTGTCCAAGACGGCCGTGGTCATCAGCCAGACCGGCGGCGGCTGCCGTGCCACCAACTACATCGCGCTCATCCGCAAGGCCCTGCGCGAGAGCGGCCACCCCGAGATTCCGGTGATCTCGCTTTCGGCCGTGGCGCTCGGCGAGGACAACCCCGGCTTTAAGATTACGCCGGCGCTGCTTAAGCAGGCCGTGTACGCGGTGCTCTTTGGTGACGTGATGATGCAGATGCTCTACCGCTGTCGCCCGTACGAGGCCACGCCCGGTGCCGCCAACGCGCTCTACGAGGAGTACATGGCGCGTGCCCGCAAGCTGGCGCCCAAGTTTAACCGTCACAACTACACCAAGCTTGCGCGTGAGGCCATCCGCGCGTTCGATACCATGCCGCTTGTGGGCGAGGGCACCAAGCCGCGCGTGGGCGTGGTCGGCGAGATCTTGGTCAAGTTCCACCCCACGGCCAACAACCACGTGGTCGATGTCATCGAGCGTGAGGGCTGCGAGGCCGTGGTGCCGGGTCTGCTCGACTTCTTCCTGTACTCCATGAGCAATGCCGAGCTGCAGAAGGACGAGCTGGGAAGCTCTGCCACGACGCGCGCGGGCATGCAAGCGCTCATCAAGCTTGTGGACTGGATGCGCACGCCGGTGGAGGAGATGCTCGAGAAGTCCCGCCGCTTCGAGGCGCCCGAGCGCATCAGCACCATGGCCGACAAGGCCCGCACGGTGCTTTCGGTGTGCAACAACATGGGCGAGGGCTGGTTGCTCACGGCCGAGATGCTCGACCTGATCGACCACGGTGCGCCCAACATCATCTGCACGCAGCCCTTTGCGTGCCTGCCCAACCACGTGGTTGGTAAGGCTGTGATCAAGGAACTGCGCCGTCAGCACCCCGAGAGCAACATTGTCGCGGTGGACTACGACCCCGGTGCGTCCGAGGTCAACCAGCTCAACCGCATTAAGCTCATGATTAGCGTGGCCAAGGAGAACATGCGCGCCGGCAAGGGCTTTAAGCTCGAGAAGGTGGCGCCGCTCGCGATGGACGAGGTCACCGGCCAGATGCGTGCCCACGATGGCTGCGTGAGCTGCGGCTCGGTCGACGAGAGCGCCGTGGCGTCGGTCGCTGAGCGCCTGGGACGCGGCATTAAGAAGTAGCTTGCCTGCTATGGACCAGATATGAGACAAACGGGTGGTAGCTGTACCGGCTACCACCCGTTTTTACTGGACATATGTTGCGTAAATGGGCTTGTTGACGCCTTCAGCGGACTCGTATTTCAGAAGTGCGGGGAAAAACTCCAAACCTCCGAGCACACTGCTCTTTTGAGCTCTCGTTACCTGCGGTTTTGTTGCTAAAAAAGTCGGTCTGGTCGGCGAAGCTCAATTTTTCACCGCACTTCCGAAAACGACGGTCCTGCGGCACGAAAAATGGCCTGTAAAGCCCTGAGATAATGAACAGGCGTAGCCGTTCGCCGCGAGTAACCGTCCGTTTATAGAACCCACCTCCAGCGTGCAGCCCTCTTACGGTTGAATAAATACACATCTATGGAATTACGTAAGAGAGGACTGTTCCTATGAGCTACAAGACCGTTTGCGTTGCCGGTGGCGGCGTACTGGGAAGCCAGATTGCCTTCCAGGCCGCCTACTGCGGCTTTGATGTGACGATCTGGCTGCGCAGCGAGGGCAGCATCGGCCGCACCCAGCCCAAGATCGATCATGTGCGCGAGGAGTACATCGCGGCAATCGAGGGCATGGCGGACGGCACGGGCGAGTGGTGCGCCGGTATCGCCGATAGCACCCAGCCCTTCGACAAGGAGGCGGCGCTCGCCGCCGTCGAGCGTGCCTACGCCACACTCAAGCTGGAGCTCGATCTTGCCAAGGCAGTGGCCGACGCCGACCTGGTCATCGAGTCTATGGCCGAGGACACTCAGGCAAAGATCGACTTCTACAAGAAACTCGCCCCGGTTCTGCCGCAAAAGACCGTCATCGTCACCAACTCTTCCACGCTGCTGCCGAGTACCTTTGCCAAGTACACCGGCCGTCCCGAGAAGTACCTGTCGCTGCACTTTGCCAACTCCATCTGGAAGAACAACATGACCGAGGTCATGGCACAGGACCAAACCGACAAGCGCTACTTCGATGAGCTCGTCGACTTTGCCAACGACATTCGCATGCTGGCGCTTCCCGTCAACAAGGAAAAGAACGGCTATCTGCTCAATTCCATGTTGGTGCCGTGGCTGCTTTCGGGTCTTGACCTGTATGTCTCGGGCGTGAGTGACCCCAAGAGCATCGACCTCGCATAGACGCGCGGCACCGGTGCACCCAAGGGCCCGTTCCGCGTATTCGACACGGTGGGCATCCAGACGGCCTACAACATCGTTATGCAGTATCAGAAGGTCTCGGGCCTGGTGAGCCCGCTGCTCAAAAAGATGATGATGCCCTATAACTTTAAGGCCATGGCGTCCGTCCTCAAGAAAATGCTCGACGAAGGCAAGCTGGGCGAAAGCGCGGGTGAGGGCTTCTTCAAGTACTAAACGATTCTTTGGGGGCGGACCGCGCCCCCAAAGCCGTGTTTCTGCGCCGTTGCAAGCTTAAGCTACCGCTCAGGGGTGTTTGCTAAGCTGCGGACCATAATTGGACAGGGCTGGGCAAACGCCATGGTATATGAGGGAAACGACGGTGGCATTCAAAGACGGTAACGATATGGGTTTGAGAAGCGAAGGCGTTCGATGTTACCGACTACGACCACGGCACGCATTCGTTTGGGCGCTTCTTTACGGTGGACGAGACGGCGCGCACCTATGAGCTGGAGGAGCAGATCGCAGTGCCGTTCTCGGGCTACGTGAGCAGTGCGCAGCGCGTCGGCGACTCGAACAGCATGCTCGTGGCATCGGGCCAAGCCAAGACCTTTACCGAGTACGACCGCTATGGACTGCCCATCGCCACCTACGAGATGGAAGCCGAGAAGTACATCTACCGCGTGTACAAGTACGAATTGTAGCGCGCGCCTACTTTTGACCGATGGAGTGCGAAAACGCGCCGCTCGCCGATGCTCTCCCCGCGAGTGGCAGTCATATGGTTTGATATTGCAAACATATGACTGCCACTGGGCTGCGGGTGACGCTTGCTCTGATATCGGAGGTGCCAAGTATGTTTCGCGCTCCGTTAAACGACTATCGGTTGGGCTAACATGGGTCGCCGTGCTATTTCGATGACCCTTGCAGTGGTCTGCCTAGCTGTGCTCTTGGGCGCTATAGGGCTGCTTGCTATAAGTCGAGAAACATCCTATATGCAGGAATGCGCTTCCGAAGGGTTTGCCATTGATGGTTTCTATCGGGATGACAAAACGAGTCTGGAAATCCTTGCCTTTCATGAGGAGGATGGCTGTCGATGGCAACTGGTCAACAAAGACGGAAGCAGCGTTGACGGGCAGTTTAAGCGTACGGATGATCCCAACATCCTGATATTAAAGAAGGAAAACGGCGAAGAATTCGGTACGGTCCACGTGGCGTATATGTCACGTGGACGCGAGCAGGGCCAGCTCTATCTATCTAGAGATAGCAAAGTGACGCGATTTTATCTGGTGAGCACCAAACCTGCGTTTACGGTGGAGTCTGGCGATGTGGATCCGGACAGTTGATTCACGGCAATAAAACCGCGAGCGGGGCGCGGGTATGAACTGCACCCCGCTCTTTGTTCGTGTCCGTAGCACGTCTGCGCCTCGTCGTAGCTTGCATCCGTGCGGGCATTCATCCCGCGTCGGCATCACTTCACATCGAACTCCACGCGATCGAGCTCGGGCACATTGAGGTCGATGAGCTTGCGGGCGACATGACGGTCGTGTGCCCCAAGCGCCTCGCTTGTCGTCACGTGGGCGACAATCTCGCGCTCGACAAGGCCCTCCTTGTCGCCCTCGGTAGCCGAGGTCTCGACGGCGATGGTGTAATCCTTAAAGCCCGGAAGCACCGCGGCGAGCTCGCGCGTGGTTTCGGTGACGCCGTAGCCGTCCTGCACGCCGGCCTGCGCCGAGCCAATGGACCCCGCGGTCATAACGATGCAGGGGATGGCAAAGACTACCGTGCCCACAATGATGCGGCGGCGCACCTTGCGCGATAGCTCGTTGACCTCGGCGTTTTCTTTGGCAGTTACAATACCGTCGCCGTTCAGGTCGCGCTTGAGCGGCACGCGCAAAAGAAGCAGCACGGCTTCGGTAGCCAGTGCGATAAAGACCACGTTGATGCCAAACTCATAAAGCGCCGAGAGAAACAGCGACCCGCTCGCGATGGCAATGCCGTAACCCGCTGCGCATAGGGGCGGCATGAGCGCGGTCGCCACGGCTACGCCAGCAATGAGCGTCGAAGGCTCCTGATCGCGCGAGTTGCCCAGCCCGCCCGCAAAGCCGCCCGCGAGCGCGACGGCAAGGTCCCATACGGTGGGCGTCGAGTTGTCGATGATGGCGGCCGTGGTGGTGCCAAGGGGCGAGAGCTTAAAATATAGTGTGGACGTGACCAGGCAAAGGACCATCTGCAGCGCGAGGCCGGCAATGGCCTCGACGGTAATCTCGCGGTCGAGCGTAGCAATGCCGTATGCCATGGCAAGGACTGAGCCCATGAGCGGGCAGATGAGCATGGCGCCTACAATGGCGATGTCCGAGTCGATATCGAGGCCGATGCTCGCGATGAGCATGGCGATGATGAGGATGCACAGGTGAGAGCCGGTCAGCCGCGCCCCGTTTACAAAGCGCTTGCGAATCACGTGGTAGGGCGCGCGACCCTCGCGAATGTTGAATGCCTGCTTTAGAAAGCGGCTTGCGTTCTCCATGGCCTCGCTATGGGCGGGGCGGATGCCATGGCGCCGATGATGGCGCTCGCGCAGTCGCTTGATCTGTTGTTTGTCGAGCTCCATGTTTACCCCATTCTGGCACGGGCCGCATATCCCGCCCGTCGCCCTTACTCTACACCGTGGCGGGCGGGGTGCTAGTTGGATGCCGGCTGGCAGGGCGGATGACGTAAGAACAAGCGTACATGGCAAACTGGACGCTGCCTCATGAAAATATGATTTACGAACGCCCTCATATGTGTCGAAATTGTGATGTCATGAGGTGTTAGTTTCAAAAACTTCGCCGGTGACCAATGTTGCGCAACAGAATTCAAAAATCAGCTCCTACATTTTGATGCGTATGGATACATCCGTGTCAAAGGGAGAAAGCCATGGCAAACTACAGTCCACAACACTTTGAGCCTCGGGCAAAGGCCGTCAACGTCAAGGGCGTTGCTAACCATGCCGTCGCAACCGTTTTGACGGCGGGCCTCATCGCTCAGCCGCTCATGTCGCCGCTGGCGGCAATCGCCGCACCGTCAACCGATAACGGCGATTCTGTTCAGGGGGGGGTAGTTCTGTAGAGAACACCGTTGCCGCCGGTAACCAAGCGGTCGCAAAGACGGCTGCCCAGCTGGCGGAGGAGTCGGCAAAGCAGCTCAAGGACGCTCAGACGGCCTACGATGCCGCCCAGAAGAAGGTTGATGCCGCGGCTCAATCTCAGCAGCAGGCCCAGCAGCACAGAGACCATGCTACTAAGGCCCTGAGCGACAACACGGCCGAGCAGAACGCGGCAGAAGTCGCCGCGCTTCAGGAGAAGATCGACGAGCTTAAGGCGGCCGTCGACAAGGCCGAGCAACAGCAAAAGAAGCTGGGCGACCTGAACGACCAGCTCGATCAGGCCAATAAGAGGGTCGATGACAAGACCCAGGCGCTCAAGGATGCCAACACAAAGCGCGACGAAGCTAAGAAAGCCCTCGATGACGCCGAGGCCAAGCTCGAGGCCATGGGCATGGATAAATACGAGGCCGCCAAGAAGGCCGTCGAGGACGCGCGGGCAAAATTCGATGCAGCGAACGCCGATGTGAAGACTGCCGAGGGTGAGCTCGATGCCGCTAAGACCGCCGCCGCCAATGCTGAGCAGGCAAAGAGGGATGCCGAGTCTGCTCTGACATCCGCTCAGGCAAAGAAACAGCAGACCGCCGCTGCCCTCGCTACTGCAACCACCGCACGTGACAACGCCCAGCAGAAGCTGGATCAGGCGCAGGCCGCGCTCGATGCCGCTACTTCTGGCACGGGTGTCGATCTGGATGCGCTCGAGGCTGCTAAGAACACCGCCGCCAACGAGCTTGCTACCGCGCAGAGCGCCCTTGACGCCGCGACTGCTGCCGACGCTACCGCACAGTCAAATCTCAAAAACGCCCAGGCTGCCGTTCCTGCTGCTCAGGAGCGTGTCAACTCCGCCAATACTGCTGTGTCCTCCGCGCAGGCTGCATACGACGAGGCGAACGCGAAGCTCAGCGATGCGACCGGCAAGTACACCACCGCTAAGACCGCATACGAGCAAGCGCAGCAGACCGAGGGCGACAAGAAGGCCGAGTACGACCGGCTCGTCGAGGTTCGCAAGCAGAAGCACAGCGAGTGGGAGACGGCATGCGCCGCATCCGATACCGCCAAGAAGGCATACGATGCCGCGAACGCCGAGGTCGACAAGCTTAACCAGCAGATTGCCGACCTCAAGTCAAACATGACCGTAGACCAGAATGTCATCAGCCAGGGTATGTTCGGCTTCATGAACTACATCATCGGCGGCAGCCAGTTCACGGCCACGCAGAAAAAGAACGCCCAGGATGCCGTATCGACATTGACCGGCGCCGATGACAAGGCCGAATGGTATGACAAGTACGTCGATCAGGACATGTCTCGCGACACCAACCCGCTTTCCCTGGAGCAGATGCGCAACGCCCTGACATATCTCGACACCCAGAACAACCTCCGCAAGGCGAACGGTCAGTCGGCGCTCAGCGTCAGCCTCCGCATGACTGTGGCAGCCGCCCTTAATACATCATATTCATCGAACATCTGGGGACACTCGGGCTGTTACTGGGATAACGGTGAAAATCTTGCCGGCGGAGGCGGCGCATACACCGGTGGCGAGACCGAGGATACCCTCGGCTGGCCCTACACCGGCCTCTATACCCAGGAGAAGGAGGCATTCGATAAGTACGTCGCGCAGTATGGCGACGCACTTGGAAGCCATCGATATGATTCCTACTATATCTACCAGCACTACAACAGCATCTACCATGAGTGCGGGCACTATCTCAACATCATCGATGCCGGTATGAAGGCTATCGGCATCGCGACCGGTAGCGGTAAGAACACCGATTCCGAGGTAACCATCTTCGATTACAGCGCTGATGACACTCAGGCTGATTTCACTGTCTCCGAGTTCAAGAAGCTCGTCAACGACTACATCGATTCCGCCTACAACGCAGGCGGCACGCAGGAGCAGAAGGAACAGCTGAAGCAGCTTCAGGGCAAGCTCGCCCAGGCGCAGAAGACGCTGGGCACGGCCGATACGGCATATCTCGCCGCTCTCAATAATCAGAAGGACGCGCAAGACGCCTATACCGCGGCCGACACGGATATGAACACCGCCAAGGGCGAATACGAGAAGGCTCAGTCCGCTACTGCTGCCGCCAAGTCCGCCTATGACGCTGCCGAAGCCGAGCTTAAGGGCATCGATGTCATGACGCCTCAGGCCAAGCTCGATGCCGCCAAGAGCAAGGCGGCTACTGCCCAGGCGGCTCTCGATAAGGCAAATGCCACGTTGGCCGACAGCAAGACGAAGGCGGCAGAGGCCGCTGCTCGCAAGGCAAAGGCTCGCAGCGCCCGCGATGCCGCCAAGGCAAAGTCCGACAAGGCCAATAAGGCCTATGACGATGCCACCGCTTCGGTCAAGGACCTTACCGCCAAGCGTGATGCTGCCAAGACGGACCTTACGAACAAGCAGGGCGCCCTTGACAAGGCCAAGAAGGCCGACGACATCGCCCAGGATGGTGTAGACAAGGCCCAGGCCGCAGATGTCCAGGCCGCAACCGCTCTTTCGGACGCCAAGCAGGCAGTTGCCGCCAAGGCGCAGGCTGTGTCCGACGCGCAGGCCAAGGCCAAGGCTGCCGAGGGCGAGCTGGCCGGCACAAACAAGGCCTTCGAGCGCTTCGCCGGCGCCCAGAAGGCGGTCGACGACGCCAAGGCCGCCTATGACGCTGCCGTCGCCGGTGTCGCCGATGCCCAGAAACAGCTCGAGGCCGCCAACGAGGCCGTCGTCGATGCGAACCTCGAGATCGTCAAGGCCAAGGCCGAGCTTGCCAACGACGAGGCACTCAAGGCCGATCTTGAGGCCGTCGACCACAAGGCCTCCCTTGCCGCGGGCACGACGGGCAACGAGAAGTTGGTCAAGCTGAACGCCGCCTACGCTCGCTATAAGGCTGCCGTCGATGCCGCCGCTGGTCTCAAGGCTGCCCTGAGCGATGCCGATGCCAAGCTGTCCGACGCCAACGACGCCTATGCCGCCGCGCTTGCCGAGTTTGGCGATGCCAAGGATGCCCTTGCTGCCGCGCAGGCCGAGTACGACAAGTATCATCCCAAGGCTGAGCCGCAGGCCAAGCCTCAGGTTGCGCAGGCTGCCGCAAAGGCTCCTGTCGCCAAGGCCCCTGCCGCCAAGAAGAAGGCTGAGTCGGGAGCACTTGCCCAGACCGGTGATGACTCCGCGCTTGCGGGCGAGGTCTTCGTTATCGGCGGTATTACGCTCGTGGCCGCGGGCGTGACGCTGGGTGATCGTCGTCGCAAGCAGATGTAGCGTTTCGAGCGTAGATTCTGCAACGAACTTCGGTTCATAGCAGGACTGCCTCGATAGCCAAACGATAAGGCCGGCGCGCTGCGTATCACAGCACGCCGGCCTTTTTTTGCGTTGGTATCAAAAAGCCCGGTCGGCAGCCGCGAAAGCTATCGACCGGGCAAATCGTAGGCAATATAGTTGCTGCCGAGCAGCCGCTCAGCTTAGCCCAGCAGGCTCAAGCCCACGGAGACAAACGCCAGGATAACGCCGACGATGGACTCGCCGCCCAGCAGACCGCTGGCAACGACCAGGCCCTGCTCCTGGAAGGCAGCATCCTTGGCGGCCTTCTCCTCGTCCGAAAGACCGGCGGCGGCGTCGCGGCGTGCGGCCCACTTGTCGTAGGCGAGCTTGATGCAGGAGCCCAGGAAGGCCGTGAGCGACATGTAGAACGGCAGGTACACGCCCAGGCCGATCATCATGGCCGGAATGCCGAGCCAGTACATGACGATGCCGGCGATAAAGCCGCCTACGAACCACGGCACGCTCGGGATGCCCGAGACCATGGTGGCGACCACGCTTGCCTGCGCGGCCACAAAGCTCTTGTCGGGGCCAAAGGCGTCCGGACCATAGGCGGTGACGAGCGCGACCATGACAGCGGCAGCGACCAGGGCGCCCACGATGCCGCCGATGGCCTGGCCGACCCACTGCGCGCGCGGGTTGGTGCCCAGCACGGCGCCGGCCTTAAAGTCGTTCATGACATCGCCCGCAAGGCCGCACGCCACGGCAACGATGCCGGCGATAAAGAACAGCTTGACCTGCGTGAGCTGCGCGAAGGCTGCCACGATGAGCATGACGATGAGGCCAAAGATCTCCATGGGGTCGATACCCGTCTGACCGCAGCTCTGAGCGCTCATGATGGTGGTGACAAAGGTGAACAGCGTGACGATGACAGCCGGGACGGGACCGAGGTCGAGCGCGATGGCAACGATCACGGCGATGGCGGCGGTGCCCAGGCCGATGATGCCGGCGTCGAGCTTAAGGGAGCCCGAGATGAGCGACTGCTCGTCGGTGTCGCTGGAGCTGTCGGCGGCGAGGCCGCGGACGATACCTGCGACCTGCGGCAGGATGTCTTTAAGGACGACGGCGACGCCAAAGCCCATCATAAGGCCCATACCCAGGGACTTGACGACACCCTGCGCGGTCACAACATCGAAGAGGCCGGCAGCGGTACCGCCGACGATAATGCCAAAGTTGCCCAGCAGCGCGCCGGCAAACCAAAAGGCAACTGGGGCGAAGCCCACCAAAAAGCCGATGGACAGCAACATGGGCGAGTTGTAGATGCCAAAGGTCACGCCGGGGATATTGAGCGTGCACAGCATGCTGGGCACCACGCCCAGAGCGTCGCGCAGCACGCTGTAGATGCCTGCGATGGCCATGGAGCCAAAGAGCTGCTTGCCAGTCTTGCCGCCGGCCTCGGTGGCGCGCAGGGTCTGAGCTGCGGCGTTGCCGGTGGGGAACTCCAGCGCGGCGTCCACGATAAAGTGACGGTGGATGAGTGCCGTGGCCAGCAGACCCAGGATAGTGCCGGCGAGTGCCACGATAAACATGTCGAGCCAGCTGATCTGGTCGGCATAGCCCAACATCCAGGCGCCCGGGATGGTAAACGCCAGACCGCCGGCGACCATGGCGCCCGCGGACATGATGGTGTGGGTGACGTTGGCCTCGTTGAGGCTGGCGTTGCCCATGAGCTTCAGGAAGAACAGCGAAATGACGGCAGCGAAAATGATCGGCCAGGGGAGCGCACCCATCTTGAGGGCGGTATAGGCCGAGCTTGCCGTGATGATCATGCAGCCAAGGACGCCGATGACGACGCCGCGCAGCGTGAGTTGACCGCGCATCGAGGTGCGGTTCGAGGGATTGCTCATATAGAACTCCTTTGCGTATATCCGCTTCCCCCGGGAGCGCCGCTACGGATACGGCGCGGGAAGTCGGGTTACCAAGGGCCGCCGCGTGAGCTCGCGCGCGACCGCGCACCAGTATAGCCGCAAGCCAGTTCATTTGGGACGGGGCTTTTTTAGCTGCCCCAGGCTCGGCCAAAGGATGATTATTCTGGGACGGGGATATACTGCTGGGCAGACGAAAGGAGCGCCGACGATGCTTAATGGGTGCGCATATATATTGACGGTCGACGTGGGCAACACGTTCATTCGCTTTGGCCTGTTTGCAGAGGATTCGGCCGCGGCGCAGGAATGTCCGCTTGCGACGTGCGAGATCACGACGCCGTCCCGTATTACGGCCGACGAGGCGCGCATGCGACTTGTGCAGGTCATGGGCGCGCTCGCCGCCGATGCAGGTGTGCCCGGGGTGCTCGCACCCGCCGCGGCCGTGCTGAGCTGTGTGGTCCCGGCGCTCGAGCGCCCGTGGAAGGCGGCACTTTCCCGTACCTGCACGGGGCGCGTGCTCACGGTGGGGCCGGGACTTAAGACCGGCATGCCCGTGCACTACGACGATCCGGCCGAGATCGGCCCCGACCGCATCGCCGATGCAGTGGCGGCCCGCGCCGTCTACGGCTCGCCGTGCATCGTGATCGACCTGGGCACCACGACCAATATCGAGGTTATCGACGCGCGCGGCACCTTTGTCGGCGGCGTTATCGCGCCGGGGCTGGCGCTCGGCGCCCGTTCACTCTCGGCCGCTGCGGCGCGCCTGCCTCAGGTTGAGCCCTCGGCGCCGACTCACGTCATCGGCCGCAACACGCGTGAGGCCATGCGCTCGGGCGTGGTTTTGGGCGAGGTGGCCCGCATCGACGGCATGCTCGACATGGTGCTCGCCGAGATGCGCGCGACCAAGACCGCGGGGGAGGGCGATGTGCCCATCCTCATTACCGGCGACGATGCCAAGGCGCTTGCGGCCCTGGTCGGTCATAGCCTGACGGTCGATGACGCGTTGACACTGCGGGGTCTCGCCGAGCTCTACCACATCAACCAAAAGCCCCGCCGCGTGTAAAAGTGAGGGCGCCGGTGGGACAAACGCCCCCACCTTCCACCTGCTACAATGGGTCAGACTATTGCGATTTCGGAGGTGTCTGCCATGTCGGACGATCTTCATCAAACCGCGTCGGGCAAGCGCCGCGACGTTATTAGCTGGGATGAGTTCTTTATGAGTGTGGCTATCGCCGCGCAGCGCCGCAGCAAGGACCCCAACACGCAGGTGGGCGCGTGCATCGCCAGCACCAACCACCGCATTCTTTCGGTGGGCTACAACGGTACGCCCTCGGCGCTCAACGACGACTTTTTCCCGTGGGGAACGAGCGACGACCCGTTGCAGGATAAGCACAACTACGTGGTGCATGCCGAGGCAAACGCCGTGCTCAACTACCGCGGCTCGCTCAAAGACCTCGAGGGTTCCACGGTCTACGTCACGCTGTTCCCGTGCCACGACTGTGCCAAGATTCTGGCACAGGTAGGTGTAGGCGAGGTCGTCTACCTGGACAACAAGTATGCCGATACCGACGACGGCCGTATCAGCCGTCGAATCCTCGACTCCTGCGGCATCAGCTACCGCCAGGTTATCGTCGATGTCCAGATTGGTACCGGGGGACAGGCTCGGCAGTAGCGCGTGGCAACGCCAGCTGGCAACAAAAGGCAGCTAAAAGAGCCCCGTCCCAAATTGACTGCCAAATTGACTGCTCGTGAAAGTCGCGTCTGCGCGCATGGACGGCTCGTGAGCGGGTACATGGCTGTAGTAACATAGCTTCTGTCCGCGGGCGCGCCCGCGTTATTGTGAGAAAGGAGCCCCTGTGGCTGTTAACGAAGAGCTGCTTAAGAAGGTTCTTGAAGAGATTCGCCCCAACCTGCAGGCCGACGGCGGCGATATGGAGTATGTGGGCGTCGACGACGAGGGCGTCGTCAAGCTGGAACTGCAGGGCTCCTGCGCCGGCTGCCCCATGAGCTCGCTGACCCTGTCCATGGGCATCGAGCGCATCCTGAAGGAGCATGTGCCCGGCGTTACCCGCGTCGAGCAGGTCAATGCCTCCGGTGAGGCCGACGACCTGTACGACGAGTACGCGCCGTTCTAAGATGCGAAGGCTGCGGACGACATACTCCGCATAGACGTTACGTCCAAATATGCGGCTGCGAGCGCAAGGCCCGCGGCCGCATTTGTATGTAGGGAGTAGGAGGGTCGACATGCTCAACGACTTCTACCATATGCTTGATCCTGTCGCGATTTCGGCGGGGCCCATCACGATTTACTGGTATGGTCTGGCCTATGTGGTCGGCGCCCTGCTCACGGCGGTCGTCATGTACCGCACGCAGCGTCGCTGGGGCTTTAACATCACGATTGACGACCTGACGAGTGTCGTGGTCGGCGTGGTCTTTGGCCTCATTATCGGTGCGCGCCTGTTCTACGTCGTCTTTTACGGCGATGGCTACTATTGGACCCACCCGCTCGAGATCTTTGCCACTAACGAGGGCGGCATGAGCTTCCATGGCGGCTTGGTGGGCGGCATTATCGGCGGCATCATCGTGTGCCGCATGTATAAGCTCGACGCATGGACTTTGGCAGACCTTGCCGTCATAGGCGCCCCGCTGGCCCTGTGCCTGGGCCGTTGTGCCAACTTTGTCAACGGTGAGCTGTGGGGCAAGCCGACCGACCTGCCTTGGGGTGTTGTCTTTGGCGGCACCGCGGGCGATATGCCGCGTCATCCCTCCCAGCTCTACGAGGCATTTCTTGAGGGCATCGTGCTCTTTTGCATTCTGCAGGTGCTCAGCCGCAAAAAGCCGCTGCTGCCCCAGGGCACGTTTATGGGCGTGTTCGTGATGGGGTACGGCATCGTCCGCTTTCTCGTTGAGTTCGTGCGCGTGCCCGATGCCCAGCTGGGCTATCTGCTGGGCGGCGTCATCACCATGGGCCAGTTGCTGAGTTTGCCGCTCGTGATCGCCGGTCTGGCGCTCATCATCTTCGCCCGACACCGCAATCGCCCCCAGCGCATCTACCTGGATGCCTAACCACCAAAACCATCAAAAGGGGACAGATACCTTTGTGGTGGTTCGCTGGGCAACGATGACAAAATCGTAACGTTTTCCCAGATAAAACCTGCCAAAATAAACCTGTCCCTTTTTGGCAGGTTTCTAGAAAGGCTTTCGGACTGTGAAGGATTCCGACCTCTCCACAACGGCTGCGCGCGACGCTGCCCGCATCGTTTGGTTTAAGCGCTACCCCGCCAAGCAGACGCTTATCGCATTTTTGCTCGCGCTGTTGACGACCACGGCGTTTTCCATCGATCCCGCCCCGGTGTCGAGCAATGCAGTCTTGGCGATTGACCCCAAAGCGACGGGTGCGCTGTACGTGTGCTACGAGGTGCTCCTCTCGTTTGCCGGCCATACCGACGCGGTCATGCTGCTTGCACTTGCCTGCCTGCTCACGCTGCCGTTTCGCTACGTATTCTTTGGCCGCGGCGACGCTTGGCGTCCCTCGGTGGTCCTTCCGTCGCTGTTCTTTGCCGTCTGCATGGTGTTTGGCCGCAGCTACGACCTCACCGATTCGGCCGAGATCGTGCTCGGCGACAAGGCGCGCATCATCTGCGCCTGGATCGGCGGTGTGGGCTGGATGCTCTTGGCGGTCGTTGCCTTCTACCTTGCCTTTGAGTGTCTAGATTGGCTGAGCTCTCGGCGCATTCCGTTTTCCGAAGCGCACTTTGGCCGCGTATGGCGTGTGGCTCACGCCGCGCTCTCGGTCCATCCCTTTGCCGGGCCCTTTCTGGTGCTTATGATCGCCTGGGCGCCCACGCTCATCGCTTCGCTGCCCGGCCTTTTTATGGGAGATACGGGTGCGCAGATTCGCCAGTGGTTCAACTATCCCAACGGCACAAGTGACTATCTGCGTCTGCTCAATCCTAATGTGTTGCTCAACGGTCATCACCCCGTGGTGCACACGGCTATCATCGGTTCGTGCGTCCAGCTGGGGCTTTCACTGTTCAACAGCGCCAATGCAGGTCTTGCCATCTACACCTGCACTCAGTTCGTCATTACGGCCGCCTGCATGGCCTATTCCATCTCGTCGCTGCGCAAGCTGGGCGTGAGCCTGCCGGTCCGCGGCGTGACCTTGCTGTTCTTTGTGTTTATGCCCATGTTCTCCAACTACGCGGCACTGCTTACCAAAGACGTGCTCTTTGCCGACGCATTTTTGGTTTTGCTCGTGCAAACCGTGAAGCTCGTTGCCTGCGGCCTGCCCCGTCGCTATGCCAATGCCGAGCGTGCGGGCGATCCCAGGCCCGTGCTCTTTGCGCGCCATGACTGGCTGCTGCTCGCTCTGGGCGCCCTGGGTTCCACGTTTCTGCGCAACGGCGGCCTGGTGTTTCCCCTGGCAGCATGCATAATCGCGGCGGCGTTTTGCGCATGGGACGCGCATGTGGCCCATCGGGCAGACAAGCAGGCTGGCACTGCGCCTTCGGGCGCCATCCCGCGTTTCCGCTGGGTGGGAGTTCTTGCGGTGCTTGCACTCTGCCTTGCCTCTAATATGTACTTCACTAAGGTCTTTATGCCGGCACACGACATCACGCCTGGTTCCAAGCGCGAAATCCTCTCGATTCCGTTCCAGCAGACGGCTCGTTTCGTCCAAAAGCACGACGGCCTCAACTCGGGCGTCAACCCCACGGTTAAGGAGGACGGCACCATCGTGGAGGCTCCTTGCGACGGCTTGGTGACCGATGAGGAGCGTTCCGTGATCGACCGGGTACTCAAGTACGACAATCTGGGCCACCGTTACGACCCGGATAAGTCGGACGCCGTCAAAAATTGCTTTAACGAGTACGCCTCGCAGGAGGACATCAAGGCCTATTTTGAGGTGTGGGCCCAGATGTTCAAAAAGGATCCCGAGTGCTATATCTCGGCGCTCATCAATAACTACTACGGCTACTTTTATCCGAGTGCCCGCGATGCGTGGGTCTACAGCACGGCGCGCAGTGCCGAGATTATGGCACGCCCCGATAATCTCAAGTACTTCGACTTCCATCCGGTCGATAGCAAGGTCGTGCGCTGGTGCGACCACCTGAGCAACCTGTATCGCGTGGCAGTACAACGCGTCCCGTTTATCTCGCTCACCATGAGCTCGGCCACCTATGTGTGGATCATGATCGCCGTGGTGGTCTATCTGTTACGTCGTCATTCGTGGCGCGGGCTGGCCATTTGGGTGCCGCTGCTGGGCGTGCTCGCCGTGTGCCTGATCGGTCCCTGCAACGGCTCGACCTACATGCGCTACCTGTATCCGGTCATCGTCTGCATGCCCTTTGCCATTGGCGCCACCATCACCCGCAGCGACCTCCTCTGGTCCTAATGTGGTGCAAAGGGGACAGGTTACTTGGCGCCAAGGGGTTGCATCATCACGACGCCTTCATTTTGGGGTTTATCTCGCAGGCCAGTAGGTATATCATAACGACGTTTGTTTATATTGCCCCGGCATCTGCGCTGGGCTTTAGGCCGAAACCGATAGGAGACACGTATGTCCGGACACTCTAAGTGGGCCACAACCAAGCATCGTAAGGGCGCGCAGGACGCCAAGCGTTCCGCCCTCTTCTCCAAGCTGAGCCGCAACATCACCGTTGCTGCCCGTCTCGGCGGTGACCCGCTGCCCGAGAACAACGCCAGCCTCGCCGCTGCCGTTGCCAAGGCCAAAGCTCAGTCCATGCCCAAGGACAAGATTAAGTCCGCTATCGACAAGGCCTTCGGTTCGGGTGCCGACGCCGCCGTCTACGAGAACATCGTGTACGAGGGCTATGGTCCTGCCGGCGTTGCCGTCTACGTCGACTGCCTGACCGATAACCGCAACCGTACCGCCGCCGATGTCCGTTCCGCCTTCTCCCACGCTGGCGGCAACCTGGGCACCTCCGGCTCCGTCGCCTTCCAGTTTGAGCGCAAGGGCCAGATCGTCGTCGCCAAGGAGATCCTGGACGAGAACGCCAAGAAGGAGATCATGATCGCCAACGGTGCTGCCGGTGACGAGGATGAGTTCATGATGGCCATCGCCGAGGCCGGCGGCGAGGACTACGAGGACGCCGGCGAGGAGTGGATCGTCTGGACCGCCGCCAATGACGTCATGGCTGTTTCCAAGGCGCTCGAGGAGCAGGGCGTCCAGGTCAAGGGCTCCGAGACCACCATGGTCCCGACCACCCCGACCGAGGTCTCCGGCGCCGACGCCAAGAAGGTTCAGCGCCTCATCGACCGTCTCGAGGAGCTCGACGACGTCCAGGATGTTTACAGCACCATGGACATGACCGACGAGGTCATCGCTGCCCTCGAGGAGGAGTAGCGCCTGCACGGGTTAAGCCGTGCATATCTGGGCATAATGATGCGAGCATGCAAGTCTCGTGGAATAGATGAGCCGGATCCGCGTGCGTACAGCACCGGACCCGGCTCTTTTATAATGATGCGAATCGTTTTGCATTCTGTGGACCGAAACCTGAAGGGAGCGCGCGTGCGCGTACTCAAACGAGCCCTAGCGATTGTGTATCTTGCCGCCGCCATCGTGGCGCTGGGCACGCTTATCTGCCAGTTTTGGGGGCCATACACCTATCGCTTTATGCTGCTGATGCGCGATGCTGCGCCGCGTATCGTTGTTACGGCGTGCGGTGGTGTCGTGGCGCTCGGCGTGCTCGTGGGTTTCTTCCGCCTGATGTTTGCTCGTCGCGAGCCGTCCTGCGTGCATCCGGCGGGGGAGCGCAATATCGAGGTCACGCTCGCGGCCCTCTCCTCGTGTGCTCGTGCTGCGGCAGAGCGCGACGACCGTGTGATGATCGAGCATGTCGAGGCACGCGTGCAGGGTTCCGACGAATCGCGCGTCCGTTTTAAGGTCGACGCCATCGCGCTCGATGATAAAGACGTCGCTTCCCTTGCCACCTCGATGCAGCAGCGCATCGAGAAGGCCTGCGACACCATGCTCGGCACGCCGGGCACGACCGCGCGCGTCCGTTTTTTGCCGTCCAAGACTACCGTCCAGACCGTGGAGGTTTCCGGTGAGTGATACCAACCAAGACAAGACCGCCCGCACGCCGCGCTTGACGATCGACCAGAACGCTACGCCGGCAGGCGAGTCCGCCGACCCCAAGCCCGAGGCCGGCGAGCAGCACGACAGCGCCGCCAACGACTTTGACGAGGCCATGGGTCTCATCAAAGGCACGGGTGCTGCCATCTGGAGCTACGCCGTACGCCATCCCAACACCACGCTCGGCGCCGTTGCTGGCTTTATCCTCGCCGTGCTGGTGCTTACGCTGGGCCTGTGGGATACGCTCGTCATCGCGTTCTTTGTGCTCATCGGTGCCGTGATTGGCCAGATTCGTGATGGCGAAAACGGCATCGTCAACTTCTTCGGGCGCCTGTTTAGCGGCCGTTAATACGTATTCGACTGTCGCATCCGCGGCAGGCATAAGGAGGAACCATGGCTTTTAACACGAAGGTCGATGTAGCCGAGACCGAGCTCGAGGCGAACGAGGCCATCGCCGATGCTGGGGACGTGACGCTCGAGGACGAGGCACTCGTCGAGGCCGAGTCCGATGCGGACGAGGACAACGAGGAGATGGACGAGGGGGCGGACGAGTCCGAGGACTCGCTGACCTATTCCAACGGCGTGATCGAGAAGATCGTCGCCATGGCCACCCGCGAGGTGCCGCACGTTCTGGGCATGAAGGGTAACCTTATGCACTTTGTGCAGGAACAGTTTGGTGCCGAGAACCTGACCAAGGGCGTGACGGTCGAGGTCACCGACGACAACCGCGTGGTCGTCAACATTTCGGTCATCATCGAGTACGGTGCCTATGCGCCCGCAATTTTCGACGACGTTAAGGCACGCGTCACCGAGCGCTTGGCTGCAATGACCGGCCTTGAGGTGGCAGGCGTCAACCTGCGCATTGAGGATGTCATCACCCCCGAGGAGTACGAGCACCGCACCAACCAGCATGAGTAACCTACTAAAAAGGGACAGGTTTATTTTGGCAGGTTTTATCTGCGGAAATACTAAACGGTCGGCCGCACGGATGCATGTGCGGCCGACCGTTATTTGTATGCCCCCGATGCAGGCATACCGCTCATCTAACTAGGGGTTGCAATCGCTGCGTTCCGCGTTACCCTAATGGGCGCATTGTTTCCACATTGCTAACGAGGGGTTGCCGTAATGGCCGACGAACACGAAACAGAAAGCGAGGCATGGGCGATTGAGGCCGCCGCGACAGAGGCGGCATCGCGTGCAGCCGAGGAGGTGCATCGTCCTCCCGTGGTGCCGATGGAGTGTGTGGTCGATCGCGCCGATATCGAGCGTGGCGAGCGTGCCGGCCAAAAGCGCAGCCAGGAGCCAGGCTTCCCACGCTTTTTCGCCGAGCTCAACCTGGGCCTGATTCTCACGGCGTTCGCCATCGTGGCCTTTAAAACTCCCAACCACTTTGCCTTTGGCGGCACCTCGGGCGTGTCGGTTATCCTGTCCACGCTGTTTCCGACCCTGCCCGTCGGTGTCTTTATGTGGATCATCAACGCGGTCCTGGTCGTCTTGGGCTTCATCTTCTTGGACCGCAAGGCGATTCTTTGGAGCGTTTTTGCCTCGTTTGCGCTTTCTGCCTATGTCTCGCTGTTCGAGCTCTTCATTCCGACCGATGTCTCGATGACGGGCGATATGTGGCTCGACCTGTGCTTTGCCGTGATCCTACCGGCCCTCGGCAGTGCCATCGTCTTCGATATTGGCGCCTCCACGGGCGGCACAGACATCCTCGCCATGATCCTCAAACGCCGCACGACGCTCGAGATTGGCCGTGCGCTGCTGCTGGTCGATATCGGCATCGTGGCCATCGCGGCGTTCTTGTACGGCCCGCGCGTCGGTTTGTACTGCGTGCTCGGTCTGTTTGCCAAGACGCTCGTGGTCGATAAGGCTATCGAGGGTATTCACCTGCGCAAGGTCTGTACGATTATTTGCGCCGAACCGCTCAAAGTCGAGGAGTTTATCGTCAAGCATCTCAACCGCACGGCAACGATCAGCCGTGGCTACGGCGCCTTCTCGGGCAAGTGCGTCACGGTGATCATGAGCGTGCTGAGCCGTCGCGAGGCCGTGCAGCTGCGCCGCTATGTCCGCGAGATCGACCCGGGCTCGTTCATCACGATCGTCGACAGTTCCGAGATTGTCGGTAAGGGCTTCCGCGGTACGAATTAGCGGTCGGCTCACTTTAAACTGCTGCGACAGACCCTTTACATTGCCTCATGGCCATTCGGGCACATTTGTCCTCATGTTGGGCGATAATGGTGCAAAACATTGGTTCCGATTTGAGGATTGGCTCAAGATACGAAGGGATGATTTCGATGTTTTGTTCGCAGTGCGGCGCCCCCATGGGCGACAACGATAAGTTCTGCGGCGTGTGCGGTGCTCCCAGTACCGCGGCCCCTCGGGCTGCTGCCTCTGCTTCGCAGCCCCAGTTTCAGCCCCAGCCGTTCGTTGCGCCCCAGCCGGTCATGAACGTGCCCAAGGGCTGCATGACACAGGCTTTCAACGACATGATTAAGGTTCCCGGCGCCCTGGTTCGCGTGTGCCAGATCGCCTTTTTGCCGGCGCTCATCTGCGTCGTGTCGGTGCTGGTGCTGTTCATCCCCGTTACCGGTGGCATTGCGGCGGCCATTGGCTTTTTGCTCGCTTACGTGGCAAGCGTGTGCGGTGCCGGCTTTGCTATCGAGTGGGGTCGCGACCTGTCGCTCAAGGATGATGACGGTATGGAGCGTCCGCTGCTGCGCTCGACCTCGTTTGGACTAGGCATCTTCTCGTCTGTCATTACGGGCGTGCTCGAGTTCATCGCCGCTATCCCGGTGATTGGCGGGGTGCTCTCGGTGATTGAGAGCACCGGGATCGGTGCTGTCGGTTCGTATTATTTCTATGGTTCGAGCGGCCTTGAGAGCACCCTCATCGCCTCAATGGGGTGGCTCGTCTTTGCCCTGTTCGTCTCGTTTGTGCTGGGCATCTTCTTTAGGATGTTTGGCGATGCCGCTGTGATGCACTTTGCGGTCGCCGGCCGCATGGAGAGCGCGTTTTCGCTCAAGAAGGTTTGGAAGCCCTACAAGGCCAATTTGGGCAAGTTGTTCTGCGCCTCGATTCTTCCCGAGGTTTTGACGGGCATTGTTTCGAATATCATCATGGGGGTCTTCACCGTCATCTTTGGTTCCTTTGCAGCCCTTGGTCTCAGCAGCTATGGCTATTACGGCTATTACTCTCCTTCGGGCCTCGAGGCGATTTTTAGGGGCGGCGGCATCGTGCTCATCTTGTTCCTGATGATCACTGCCTTTGTCTCGGTGTTTTTCATTGTGTTTGGCAAGATGCTCAAGTATCGCGCCGTTGGCTATTGGGCGGCACGTCATGCCAGTGAGTGGGCCGACGAGGATTCCGACGATGTCCTGACGTTTGTGCTTCCGGGCGAGAAGAAGCCTACACCTGTGGGATTCAATCCTACGGCCGCCACTGGTACTGCGCCTACGCCTGCGCCCGCGCCTGCCCCGGCGCCCGCGCCTGCCCCGGCACCCGCCCCGGCACCGGAGCCCGAGGCCACGCCCACGGAGTCCGATTGGGCCGCCGTCGCCACGCCGGCTGACGAGTCGGGCGAGGCTCCTGCGGACGAAAACAATCAAACCGAATAGTCGGTCGAGGCGCCCTGGGCAACTGAACCCGGGGTGCCTTTTTCTACGGCGAAAGCAAGAAAATGCCTGGAAAACGGTTGCGGCAATATTTCTCGGAAATTGATCAATGTTGCGTAACAACGTCGCGGCTATTGTTGAGAACATAGACGTGTAAGGTTTGAAGGCGTGCGACGCCTTAGGAAAAGGAGAAGTTGATGTTCTGTCCCACTTGCGGCTCTCCCATTTCGGATGATGCCAAATTCTGCCCTGTTTGCGGATCCGCCGTTGGTGCCGCTTCTGCCGCTGCGGCCCCGCAGCCCCAGCCCGCTCCGGCCCAGACTATTCAGCCCGCGCCCCAGCCTCAGCAGCAGTACACCGGTCAGTACGCCCAACAGTCCGCATCCGCTCCGATGGGCTATGGCCCCGTCAAGGCTGACCGCAGCCTGATCGGCTGGCTGCTGCTCTCTCTTGTGACCTGCGGTATCTATTCGTTCTACTTCCTGTATTGCTTGGCCCGCGACATCAATGTCATGTGCCAGGACGACGGCGATTCCACGCCGGGTCTGGCGGCATTCATCTTGCTGTCATTTGTGACCTGCGGCTTCTACGCGTACTACTGGTATTACAAGATTGGCAACCGCCTGCAGGCCAACGCTCCTCGCTACGGCCTGGTGTTCCAGGAAAACGGCACCACCGTTCTTCTGTGGCAGATCATCGGCGTGCTGCTGTGCGGTCTTGGCCCCATCTTTGCCATGAACATCATCATCAATAATACCAATGCCATGGCAACGGCTTACAACATCCGTCTTGGCGCTCATGCCTAACAATAAAGGCGGCGTGAACAGCTCCCAGGGACATAAGGGCACGGCGGAGCTCCTTCGCCGCGCCCTTTCTTACACCGGCGCGCTCTTTGTCGCCTGGCTCGCGCTCTACCTGCTCGACATCGGCTGCATCTTTCGATTGATGACGGGCATTCCTTGTCCGGGATGCGGTATGACGAGGGCGTGGCTGGCGGCGCTGCGCCTCGATTTTGCGGCGGCCTTTGCCTACCATCCGCTGTTTTGGGTGGTGCCGATTGCGTTTGTGCTCGCGTTCGTGCGCGAGGAGGTGGCATCGAGCAAACGAAAGCGTGGTATCGACATTGCGGTCACCGTGCTGTGCGTGCTGGTCATCGCCGTGTGGATTGTGCGCCTTATCAACCCGGCAGACGCGGGCCTGCTCTTTGGTGGTCACGCACCTGCTGGAGTTCCCACCGATATCATCCACCTCGAACAACCGCGATGGCTCTGCCATTTGGGGGCAGGGTTGAAATGGTAGAAATAGCGTTTGACAAATAATGAGAGGGCGGATGCTCGTTCCAACATCCGCCCTCTCATTATTTTGAATGGGTGTTTAAAGCATCGTGCAGGTTACGCGTTAGGCTTTTCTTCGTTGCGAGCGGCAGCCCGCGCATCATGGATGCCCTTAATCGCAGCATGGCGGGCGGTGCGGGCATCGTGCATGGCGTCGCGCGCCTCAGCGGCCGTTGCCTTGGCAGAGCGCAGTTTGGCGGCCAAGTCGGGGTTGGTTTCGGCAACCGCGGTGATCGTGGGGCCGTCGAGCTCCTCTTGCGTGGGCTCGACCAAAAAGTCGATGGCATACTGGGCGGCTACCATGGAACCCTTGGCGAGCACACTCTCGTCGATCTTGTAGAAACAGGAGTGCTGGGCATAGGTGGCGCCGATCTGGGGATTGCGCGTACCGACAAAGGCGAGCACGCCCGGTACGCGGCGCAGGTACTCCGAGAAGTCCTCGCCCGAAAGCGTGCCACGGTAATGGCCTTCGCCGGCCGCACCCAGGCACTTGACCACGGCCTGACGACAACGCTCGCTCGAGGCGACGTCGTTTTCGACCTTATAGTTGGCGATGGTGTAGTCGGTAAGTTCGGCCTCGGCGCCCAGGGCCGCCGCAGTGTGCTCCACGATGCGGCGCATGAGCTCGGGCATTTCCTCGTGCGTCGAATCGCCATAGGTACGCACCGTGCCGGCGAGGTAGGCTGTGCCGGCGATGACGTTGCGTGCGGTGCCGCCGTGCAGCTCGCCGACAGTGATGACAGCAGGCTCGTAGGGGCTGATTTCGCGTGAGACGATGGTCTGCAGGGCGTTGACAATCTCTGCCGCCACCATAACGGCGTCGTGGCCGCGCTGGGGCATGGCGCCGTGGCATGAGGTACCGCGAACGTCGATGCGGAACCAGTCGGTATTGGCCATGCGCGGGCCGGGCTCGCAGCTCACGGTGCCGGCGTCGACCTCGCTCCAGATGTGCGCGGCGTAGGCGCCGTCGACGCCGTCGAGCACACCCGTGCCGATCATGAGTTTTGCGCCCTGGCCGTTTTCTTCACTGGGCTGGAAGACGATGCGGATCTCGCCGTGGATGTCGTCGGTCATATGGCGCAGGATCTGCAGCGTGCCGAGCATCATGGCGATATGGCAGTCGTGACCGCAGGCGTGCATGCAACCCTCATTGACGCTGGCGAACTCCTCGCCGGTCTGCTCGGTGACGGGCAGGGCGTCGATATCGGCGCGCAGCAGGATACGGCGGCGCGGCGTGCCGTCCTCGCGATAGGCGTCGGGCGCGGTGCCGCGAAGCGTTGCCACCAAGCCTGTCTTGAGCGGACGCTCGTAGGGGATATTCATGGCGTCGAGCTGGTTGGCGATGTCGGAGGTCGTTCGCTCCTCGGCAAGGCTCAGCTCCGGGTGCTTGTGGAAGTGCCGGCGCTGCTTGATGATATAGGGTTCAAACTCGACGGCGATATCCCGGATGGCTGCGGTGACGTCATCTGCCGCGCGAACTTCGGTTGCCGCCATAATCTGCTGTGCCTTGGTCTTCGTCATAGTCGATTTGCTCCTTGCTAGCTCGATCGCAAAATCGTACAGGCTCTCTCCAGTATGCCACCTGCCACTTGGCGTGGCAAAGGTGCCGTTTGCCGCTTGGGGTTTTGTAACAGGAGTGGGGGAGTACACTCGGGGGTGTTGAATTTCCTGCCAGAGATGGGGATGCCCATGCAGCATATCGTTCGGATTATCCGATCCAAGAATGTTTTTACCGCGCAAGATGGCATCGATGCCGCCCGCGAACTGGCGATTGCCATTGCAGGCGATCGCATCGTTGCGATCGGCGCGCCTGATGACGTGATTGCCGCCGCCCCTGCCACCACGCCGATTGTCGACTACGGCGAGCAGTTTGTCTGCCCCGGTTTCCACGATGCGCACCTGCATTTCTTCCATACTTCGGTTGGCTCCTCGCCGTACATGCTCATGGATATGGGCACGTCAGAGGCGGCGCTGGTGCAGCACGCGCTTGAGTTTTCTCAGGGCCTGCCCGACGACGCCTGGGTCGTGACGCAGGGCTGGCGCGATTACCGTTGGGATCCGCCCGAGCACCCCACCAAGGCGTCGCTCGATGCTGCTTTTCCCGATCGCCCCTGTGTTATGTATTCGGGCGATGGGCATACCCTGTGGCTCAACAGCCGCGCGCTCGAAGCCCTCGGCGTGACGCGCGACAGCGAGCCTCCGGCGGGTGGCAGTTACGACAAAGACTCAAACGGTGAGCTTACGGGTATTGTCCACGAGGCAGCTGCTATGCAGCTGCTGCCGCGCTGCCTGGAGTGGCTGGGCGAGGACCGCATCGCGAGCGCTTACGCCGACCAGATGAAGCGTATGGCCGAGCAAGGCATCACCTCAATCTGCGATATGTCGCTCATGCCCATGCCGGGCTGCGATTTTATTCGCGACGATGTTTACGACAAGTTGCAGGCCGCCGGCAAGCTGGGCATTCGCGCTCACCTGTTCCCCACGCTGCTGGATGACCAATCGCGCTTGGAAGAACTCCAGACCCGCTACGCGAACAACACGCTGCTCTCGGCACCTGGTTTTAAACAATTCTTCGATGGTGTGTCGAGTGCACACACGGCATATCTCACCGAGCCGTATACCAATCCGCGCTTCCCGGGTGACCGGGGCCGTCTGACGGTTCCTGTCGAGCGCATGCGCAAGTTGGTTCTGGCGGCAGCCGAGCGTGGCCACACCGTGCGCATCCACGTTATCGGCGACGGTGCCATCCATGCTGCGCTCGATATTTTTGAGGAGGCGGCAGAGCTCTACGGTCTGCCCCCGCACGGTCATAACACGCTCGAGCATCTGGAGAATTTGCTGCCTCAGGACATCGACCGTCTGCACAAGCTCAATATCATTGCCTCGAGCCAGCCCTGCCACATCACGCTCGACCCGGGTGGCCCGGAGCGCGATCTGGGCCTGGGGCGCAGCCGCATCATGTGGCCGTTTGCGACCTATAAGCAGCGCGGCATCCGCCAAGCTTTCGGTACCGATAGCCCCATCACAGCCGTTACCAGCATGAACGTGTTCTACACGGCCATCACGCGCCAAGACCCTCGCAGCCACTGGCCTGAGGGCGGCTGGCTCCCCAGCGAACGCATTGACGCGGCTACAGCTCTGCGCAACTACACCCTGGGCAGCGCCTACGCGGCAGGCGACGAGCGAAACCTCGGCAGCCTGGAGCCCGGCAAATACGCCGATCTGGTAGTCCTGGATCAAAACCCGCTCACCGTTGCCCCACAAGAGCTCCAGGCTACCAAGGTTCAGGCCACCTACCTGGCAGGTAACTTAATCTACGAGCGCTAACCCCATCCGCATCGCCATTTTGCTGCACTGACTTTTCTGAATGCCGGGCCCGAATTAGTCAACCTGGCTCCCGGGGCGGACCGGAGGGCATGAA
>CWGT01000019.1_pt2 | contig 44612 bp, 38 predicted proteins | sample 705021 | NCBI WGS metagenome assembly CWGT01 (sample SAMEA3735911, study PRJEB9488) | human gut metagenome | biome: ENVO:mammalia-associated habitat; material: ENVO:feces | place: Malawi | collected 2009-02-27 | reverse complement strand
CTTGTCGGCCTTGATAGCATACGTGCTCATCTATGCTCCCGTACCCGCAGTGTGTTTAAGGGCGGGTCAAAAACCACTGCATTGTTAATTTGAGCGATTGTTCATTGCCTTCTACCGCTCGGCACACTTTGCACCCGTCGCAAAACACGCCAAGCCGTTTATACCCAATAACTCTAGACGGCGCGGTTGTGGTAGACCTTGTACTTAAACTGGTCGGCGCGCGCAACCGAACGCGTATACTCGATAATCTCGTTGTTCATGTCATAGGTGGTACGAACCAAATCGAGGACCGGCGCACCTTCGGCAATCTCGAGCAGACGTGCATCGGAATGGCGGGCGATACTCGCATAGAACTCCTCCTCGGCCAGTCGAACTTTCTCGTGATAGTCCTGCTCGATCATGTCGTACAGCGATTTGTTCTCAATCATGGGACGCTTAAGCGCAAAGAATTTGCGGCTTGGCAGATACGTGCACTCAATCATCAGCGGCACGCCATCGGCAATGCGCAGGCGCTTGATCTTGTACAGACGCTCGCCCAGACGCGCGTTCATCTCTACGGCAATATTCTTGTCAGCTTCGACCTCGGTAAACTCAAGAATCGTCGTCTTGGGCACACGGCCAATCGCCTTCATCTGTTCGGTAAAGCTATAGGTTTGCGTGAGGTTTGCCGTCTGCAGAGAGCGGTCGCACACCATGGTTCCGCGGCCGCGCTGACGGACCACCAAGCCCAAGCGCTCAAGCTCCTGCAGAGCAAGGCGAACCGTCGTACGCGAAAGCCCGTAGCGTTCCGACAGATCGCGCTCGGACGGCAAATAGTCGCCGGGTCGAAGCTCGTGATCGATCTTATCGGTCAGCAAATCGACGAGCTGATCGTACAGAGGTTGTTTGCGCGCTCCCATTGCCATAATGATACCTGCCGGATAAATGACTCGAAATTGGTTGTAACCAGACACCACGTACTATAGCAGTTTTAATAGAATAACAGCAGGTCAACCCATATATTTCAATTTTTACGAGTAGATAAGCTTTACACTGTAATACCAATCTCTCCCGCAACGCAAAAAGCCCGTTAGAACGATGTCCGTTCTAACGGGCTTAATCAGATATACCGGCTTCGCACTCGGAAGCTCAGGCGAACCTTATGCAAACAGGCCGTAGATGCTGATGTTGGCCTTGGCGTACAGGCCGTTGGCGTACCCGGTCCACTTGGAGCTGGCGCTGGAGGCCTGCGAAGAATACTGCTGATAGGCGGTGTAGTAGGCGGTCATGGCCTGCTTATAGGTTGCGCTATCGGCGGTAAAGGAATCGTTGGCGAAGGCCTTAGCGTAGGTGCTGTTCTCGTCCTTCCAGGTGCCCTTCTCGCTATCCCACTCGTCACCGGCAAGGTTGATGATGTAGTCGGCATAATCCTTGCTCGCGGTGTCCTCGTTGCCGTCGGAAGGCTCGGTTGGAGCGGTCGGCATACTCGCACTATCGCCCGCCTTCTTCTTGTAGAGCTTCTGCAGCGTCGCGGACTGGCGGACGATCTGCTTGGCCTGATCCTTGGACACGCCGTACTGCTTGGCCATGGTGCCGTAATCCGAAGTGCCGATAGAATCCTCGGCGTACTTCTTCATCTCCTTAGAAGAGACAGTGATGCCCTCGTCCTCGGCAGCATCGAGTAGGATCTTGTTGCGCACATAGGACAGGATGACGTCGGCGGACGGAGCGGTGTAATTGCCATCGCTATTCTTGACTTTATCGAGGCTATACTGGCTCTCGATGGCCTCGCGCGCGGTGATATCGCTCTTCTTGCCGTTGTAGCTATAGCTTGCCACGGTCGAATCGAGCTGGTCCTCGGTGAGGGTAGCCGAGCCGACACCCTTGCCGCCAAAGCCGCCATTGCCAATAAAGAAGCCGACCACCGCAGCAATCACGATGGCGACCACAAAGGCGGCAATCATCGTCTTCTTGTGCTTGGATGCATGGTCGTCCACGTCGCAGTCGTCATCGTCCTGCTCTTCGGGCATGAGGTTCTCGTCGGCGGCGTCGGCGGCGACCTTTGCCTCCAGGCGAGCGTCCTCCTCCTCGGCGGTCGTGCCGGCGGCAATATGTTCGGCAGACGTGCCGGCGACCAGATCGATCTTCTCGTCATCATCACCGTCGGGGCCTTCGCCGCGCTCGATGATCTGGATGCCGTCGATCTCGTCCTTCTCGTCCTTCTTTTGAATCAGACCCATAGTCAGCTACTCCTTATTGGGAACACAATCCCTAACAGAATACGCCCGACGAGGCGCCGGGCATATTGATTCTTAGGTTATACGCAAACACTTAAGTACTATTTAGGCGTTTGCAGCCTGCATGCTTTAGGCCAGGTGCTCAATAACGGCATCGGCGAAGGCCTGCGTACCCACCGCACCCTCGACGGAACCAGTCTGGGCACGACGTACGTCGCCGGTAACCTGCTTACCCTCATCGAGCGTGGCAGAGACGGCGGCGCGGATACGATTGGCAGCATCGTTCTCGCCCAGATGATCGAGCATCATAGCCGCAGACAGAATCTCGGCCGTGGGGTTGGCGATATCCTGACCAGCGATATCGGGCGCGGAGCCGTGCGTTGCCTCGAAGATGGCGCAGTCGGCACCGATGTTGGAGCCGGGGGCCATACCCAGGCCACCCACCAGGCCAGCGCACAGATCGCTCACAATGTCACCGTACAGATTGGGCAGCACCAGGACATCGAAGTCGTCGGGGTTTTGGACCAGGCCCATGCAGGTGGCGTCGACGATCTTGTCGTTGAACTCGATATCGGGATAGTTGGCGGCCACCTCGCGCGCAACGCGTAGGAACAGGCCGTCGGTCGCTTTCATGATGTTGGCCTTGTGTACGGCCGTCACCTTTTTGCGGCCGCAGCGGCGGGCGTACTCAAAGGCATACTCCACAATACGGCGACTCTTGGCGATGGAGATCGGCTTGATCGAAATCGCGGAATCGGCGGCGAAGGTCTTTTGGCCCGAACGCTCAACGAGATGCGAGAGCTCCTCGACCTCGGCAGCGCCCTCATCGAACTCGATGCCGGCGTAGAGGTCCTCGGTGTTCTCGCGCACGATGACCAGGTCGACGTCGCGGAAACGCGAGCCGTCGCCCGGCTGCGACAGACAGGGGCGCACGCAGGCGTACAGGTCAAAGTGCTTGCGCAGGGCCACGTTGACGCTGCGGAAGCCCGTGCCAACCGGTGTGGTGATGGGACCCTTGATGGCAACCTTGGTCTCGGCGACCGCATCGAGCACATGCTGGGGCAGCGGCGTGCCAAACTCGTCCATGACGCCGGCGCCGGCCTCCTGGACGTTCCAGTTGATCTGGACACCGGTGGCCTCGACCACGCGGCGCATGGCCTGCGTAATCTCGGGACCGATACCGTCGCCGGGAATCAGGACTACATCGTGCGCCATAATCTGTTACTCCTCGTCTTCGGCGTCGTCGGATTTTTTAACGCTAGCACGCTTCTTCTTTTTGGAGAGATCCAGGCCAAAACGTTTAACAAGCATTTCGCAGATCTCGCTCGAACGGGCCTTGAGATAGCTGCCCTTGCCGTTCTCGGCGTCGAACTTAAGGCGCAGTGCGAGCTTCTCGGCAACCTCGGCGTCGATCTCGCCCCGGCCGAACTCGTACAGGCAACCGAGCATGTCGCGATACTCGAGGTCGCCGTGGTAGCACTGGATGGCCTCGTCCAGAATCGGCCAAGCCTCGCGCGACCGCTCGACGCCCGTGGCTCCCCACACGCACAGCAGGCGGAAGGCGGCGTAGCGCAGCGTGGAGGAAATCTCGTCGAACAGCGCGGTCTCGGCGCCCTCGAAGGCATCGCCCAGCTGCTCGGGGCAGGTAGTGGCGAGCGCCGCCAGGGCATCGAGGGCCTCCCAGCGGGTCTGAGCCTCGGGGCGGTCGAGCGCCTCGATCAGCGCGGGCGCGCAGGGCACGACGCGCTGGGGATCGCGCTCAGCAAGCAGATGCAGCACGCGGGCGGCAAACTGGCGGATGCGGCGCGTGGGACAGCCAAGCTCTTGGACCAGGCGGTCGACGGCGTTCTCGTTCTCCTCTGCCAGCTGAAGCTGTGCCAGCTCCTCGTCGGTGAGCTGTTCGTCTTTATTTTCTGCCATAGTTACCTCTTCTATTTATTTCTTGGCGTGCTTGCCAGCACCCTTGCTGTCATCGGTGACTGAGATGAGCTGTCGGTCGGAAGCGCCATTGTGGCGTGCGCGACGGCGGTCCTCGGCGTCGCCCGCATCGGCGGCGGCGCGATGGGCCTTGTTGACATTAAAGACCTCGTCGTGCTTGCGCCATGGGCCGACGGATTCGCCAAAGCTCATCTTAAGGCCGGCGATAAAGCCGCCGAGCCAGCCGATCGGCGCAAACTGCACCAGCGGGAACAGCGAGAACACCCAGGTCAGCAGGACGACTGCCGCCGCTCCCGCAAAGTTGGCAATCCAGTAGTCGCGCTTGGTGATGACGCGCTTTTCGCACGCCCACTGGCCGCACAAAAAGCCAATGTAGATCGCAAAGAGAAAGAGCACCAGCGCAAGTACCACGAACGTCCAGCTCATGGGCGCTACTCCCCGTGATGGTGGCCGCAGCAGCACTCGTGGCCGTCGTCATGGCCGTGGCCGCCGCAACACTCGTGGGCCTCGCCATGGTGGTGGCCACAACCGCACTCATGGTCGTCGCCATGTTCGCCGCAACCGCAGCCTTCCTCGTGAGCACCGTGCTCCTCGGGACGATACTGCGACCAGTCCAGACCGGCGGCGATGGCGTCGGCCTCCTCCTTGTAGAGGACCGTGATGGCCTGGGTGCCCAGCTTGGCACCACCGATGGCGTCGAGCATGTCGTAGAGCGTAAAGGCGACATCGGCGCCGGGCAGCGCGAGCTCGCGGTCATCGGCGTAGGCGAGCGCCAGACGCAGGTCCTTAATGAAATGCTCGACCATAAAGCCGGGCTTGTAGTCGCCGTCGAGCGCCTTGGGAGCCAGGCTCTCCATGGCGCCGGACTTGCCGGTACCGCCCAGGATCATCTGGCGGGTCTTCTCCAGGTCAAGGCCGCTCAGCTCGGCAAATGCCATGGCGTCTGCCATGCCGACCATGCAGGCGCCCAGCGACACCTGGTTGGCGAGTTTGGCAGCCTGGCCCTTGCCGGCGCCGTCGAAGCAGCAGATGTTGGCCGCAAAGGTGGCAAGGATGTCGCGAACCGGCGCGATGTCGTTCTCGGTAGCGCCCACGATAGCCGTGAGCGTACCGGCGATAGCGCCCGACTCGCCGCCGGTGACGGGGCAGTCAAACGCCATGCGGCCAGATACCTGGGCGGCCTCGGCAATGTCACGGGCGAGCTCGGGCGAGCTCGTGGTGAGGTCGATCAAGACCGCACCCGGCTTGGTGCACGCGAGCAGGCCGTCGCCCGCCAGGTAGAGTTCCTCGACCTCGGAGGGATAGCCCACCATGGTGAAGACGACATCGGCGTTAGCCACGGCCTCGGCCGGCGTATCGGCCCAGACGGCACCGCGCTCGATAAGCGCTGCGGCCTTGGACTTGGTGCGGTTGTTGACCGTGACGGGATAGCCGGCGTCCAAGATGTGGCCGGCGATGGGGGCACCCATGATTCCGGTGCCGATAAATGCGACAGAGAGCTTGTTTGCCATGAAACCTTTCCTTTTGGGTTGGGTGTTGCTACCAGGTTAAATACTCGGTGCCAGCGCTTGAGTTGCGGGGCGCCCGTGGTTGTAGCGCCTGTCTACTCACCGCGCACACGGCGCGCGATGCGGTCGGAAAGCGAGGCTTTCTCGGCGCGATTCTTGCCCCAAAATGCAAGCGCCACCATGCCGGGCCCCACGTGCGAGCCGATGGTAGGACCGACGGAACTACGGATAATCGTGGCGTCGGCGCAGCCTTCCTCCTTGCGGATGGCGGCCTCGAGCCAGTCACCGTCCTTCTCGGCATCGGCAGTCATAATAGCGATGGGCATGGTGCGATCGGGCACGTAGTTCTCGCGGAACGACTTGAGGATGGACTTGAGTGCCTTCTTGCGGCCGCGGTTGACGCCGATCAGCGACAGCGAGCCGGCCAGGTCGTAGGAGAGCTCGGGCTTGACGTCGAGCTTTGCCGTGAGCTGCGCCGCCGCGGGTGGAATGCGGCCGCCGGCGGCCAGTGCGTCAAAGCTCTCGAGCGTAAAGTAGCCGTGCACGTAGGTCTTGGCCTCGTTTGCCCAATCGACCAGCTGCCTGGCGGTGAGTCCCGCCGAGCGCTGGCGCACGGCTTCGAGCGCCAGAAGCTCGCCGGTCGCGCAGGGTAGGGCGTTATCGACCACGTAGAGCTCAAAGTTGGGATACTCGGCGCGCACGGCATCTGCCGCCTGGCACGCGGAGTTGTAGCTCGACGACAGCGCCGAGGTAAAGCACAGGTAGACCGTGGGCGTGCCCTCTTTGGCGCACTCGGTAAAGAACTCGATATAGCGACCGAGCGACACAGCCGAGGTGGACACGCGGGCACCGGCGCGCATGCGGTCGTAGAACTCCTTAGGGCTCATGCTCGACCAGATGTCGTCCGTGCGCTCCTCGCCATCGATAATGAAGGGGAAACCCAGGATATCGACATCGAGGTTCACGGCGACCTCGGGGCTAAAGTCGCAGCAGGTATCGACAACGATGCGGCAACGGTCCGAATGACCGGCGGATGCGGCCTTGTCCATCAAAGCGACTCCTTACGTAAAAAAGGCGGCCATCCGCATGGGATGGCCGCCAGCCGTTAACTCATGCAAGTTAACGTATTTTACTCGTCAAGTGTTTCGATACGGGGCTTGATGATGCCATATCCACCATTCTTACGGTGATACACCACATTGATGAGACCGGTCGTCGCGTTCTCGAACACGTAGAAGTCGTGACCGAGCAGATCGGTCTGCACCAGCGCCTGCTCCTCGGTCATCGGGGTGACATCGATGACCTTCTCGCGGACGAGCAGGTCGTCCTCCTCCTCGGGCAGCAGCAGGTCGGCCAGATCCTCGACGCGCTCGACCGGTGCGACATCCGCGGCGCTGGCACCACCCTGGCGGTTGTCCACGACTTTGGTCTTGAACTTGCGCAGCTGGCGGGTAACCTTATCGGCAGAGAGATCGATGGCGGCATACATATCTGCGCCGTGCTCGGCAACGCGAATCACAGAACCGCGGGCACGAACCGTGACCTCGACAATTGCCGGGTTGGGGTTCGAGGGATTCTTCTCATAACGAAGCACAACGTCGACCGTCATGGGCTCGATATCGAAAACCTTGAGCGCCTCGCCGATCTTCTCATCCACATGCGCACGCAGAGCATCGGTTACCGTCGTCTTGCGTCCAGAAACCTTGATATCCATACGTGGCTCCAATCTGCCTCGGGAACTTACTGTACTGGCTATGTACCCATTGCCGTGCATTTAATCACGCGGATTCCCAAAGACCCGAATAACGATTGCTTGATACCGCATACCGAAGTCTCGCACTTTTCCGTGGCAAAGTGCGCTATGGGAGCGCGACGGCCGCTGTGGTTTTGCACCTGAAAAATGTCTTTGACCTGCTGGTTTTATGGAAACGAAAAAGCCGGGCTCCCCTGTCGGGAAAGCCCGGCCATGCGTGTTGAAACCGTGAAGAGGTATCTCTCCCAGCGTATAGGAGACACCGCCCCTAGCAATAACTAGCTATTAAGCTTGTTAATGTCATCGTCGGTGATAGTGCCCTCCTGGCTGGACGATTTATTCTCGGAAGTTGCACCCTCGCTGCTCGAATCGGAGGATGCGGACTCGCTGGATCCGGTGTCGGTCGACTGCACATCAGCGCCCGAAACCGTCTTAGTGGTAAGGTCATAGGGCATCGTGCCATACCAGACAGAGTGGACAGCATCGAGCGTGCCGTCGGCCGTAATACCGTCGAGGGCATCGCCCACGGCACGGCACAGTTCATCGTTGGCGGCAGGGCCTGCAACGCCGAGCGTCGAGGGCGTCTCGAGAGCGCCAACGTAGGAGATCTGGCTCATCAGACGTGCGAGGTAACCGCCGGCCGTGGAATCGCAGATCACATAGTCGACCTCGCCGGACTCGAGCGCTTCAAAGCACTCATTAATGTTGGAGAAGGTCTTTTGGTTGGCCGTGACGCTCTGTTTGGCGAGCGCTTCCCGCGATGCCGAGGAAGCCTGAACGCCCAGGGTAGCGGTGTTAAGCTTTTCGGTGGAAACGCTCAGTGACTCGCCGTCGCTCGTCTTTCCGAACACCGCCGCAGCGTCGTACAGGCAGGTACCAAGCGTGCTGATATCACCATCCGTGGAATTGATGTCACCAATGAAGATGTCAGCTTTTTTGTCGCCAAGCGCGGAATTGGCAGATGACGCATCGACGAAGGCAACCTTAAGGCCCATACGGCTTGCAAGGGCGCGGGCAGCGTCGACCGCGTAGCCCGTGAGGTTACCATCGGAACCCTGCATGGCCTGCGGAGCATCGGAGGTATCGAGGGCAACCGTCAGGGTACCGGGAGTGACCAGGGCATCGTCCGACACCGCCGGCGTGACGGTCTCGCGCTCGATCTGGTTAATCGTGGGTGTCGTGAACGTGGACAGTGGATTGAACGCGCATCCGCTCAAGCCCAATACGGCAATGACCGCCGCGGTCCCAGCACCCAACCGAGCCGCGTGCATCAAGCTGCCCCTCACCATGTCCACTACCCTGCCTTCTGTGTCGTATACAATCCGTGCGTTGCGCGGAATAACGGGTTGTTCCCACCAGCTGACCTGGTATTTGACCCCACACTTGCGCACCGGGGTGTTTGCTCGGGAGGCCGTAGCCACCTTCACGACTGGCCCGCTCGCCCGCGAGGCGGTATTGCCCCAAAGAAAGTAGAACGGACGGTGCGGCTTACATCTAGGACGCGCCATGATCGCGCCGCGCGCACGCGGTCGCTTACGTGGATCCCTTTGACCGCGTCTGTCTTGGACTAGGATGGACATTACGTCCGTCCGCAACCACAGCCTGGCAGGAACGTAGCGCATTATAGCTAAGTTCAAGCTAAAGTTTAAGGTTAGGGACGCCATTCGCACCGTGAGCACAGATTTTGCAGGTCGGAGCGGACCATTCGTGCCCCCATGAAGCCCGGAGCTCCCCTACGGGGAGCTCCACTGCACCCTTCTTAGGGTGCAGTGGCCAAAAAGTTGTAAATATGAGTACTGTTACCAAATTAGTGGCAGGAATTTTTGGCTCTGCAAGCAGTTTTCACGCTCTATAACGTCAGATTGATGCCAGGATATTCCTCATTTGGGTAGCGCCTCTTGTTTCTTTCTGCGAGCGTCAACACGGTTGCGATATCGCTTACCCATGCGCTGGTGGATGCGCCATGCGAGCGCTTCCATCGCTTCCATATCGCAGAGCATTTCGTTGTTGACCGTCGCGACCTCGATTCCCATAGTAATCAAGCCCGTGTTGCGTTTTTCATCATGGATACGTCCCCTCCGGGAGGAATGGCCCAGCTCACCGTTGTATTCCAGGTCAAACCGGGCTGCTTCCTGATACGCATCGCAAACTGCATGCGGCATCCCCGAGATTGCCTGCGCGCGGTCATCGAACTCGATCTTGTAGTCGGTCTTAAAGGGACCGCAGGCAAATCCGCCATAGGAAAACGGAAGCGAAAACAGAGCGAGCATGATACACTCCATGGGCGAGAGCAGGTTTTCTGACAGGTAGGGACACAGGCGCAGCAGCTGTTTGGCCACATTCCCCTTGCATGCCGCAAGGTAATCTGCCAGGCGATCGGGCGTCAACACCGGCTCGACTTCAAAGTAGCCCACGTCTGCCGGTTGGTCCTTGTCCTTTGCAAGTCTATTCGCAACAGGCGAGGTGTAGGGAGGCAGATACTTCCCGCGATCGCTCAGTGAAATCTTGGAACACAGTTCCTGGGCCAGGGCAAACGCCTGGATACAGCCGACCTCGCGGGCGACGGCAACACAAAGGGCCTCGGGAGACAGGCTGTACACCCCCGGTTCCACCTCTAGAATCGAGCCGGCAGGCAACCCGGAACACACGGACCAGCCCACGCCAGGTATGCGGCGGCGCTGCACCGCAGATCCCACCAGCAAGCACAGATCTTCTTGTACCTCGCCGCTTTTGGCTCCAATTCGCACCAAGTCGGGAAGATAGATGTCCTCGGTCGAGGGCGACGACGCACACAGCACGCGGCGCTCCTCCTCAGGCTCAAGGTCCTTCCAGCCGATGTAGCCCATCTGCCGGCGCTCGGCTCGAATCATACGCAACGCCGAGGCACCCGCCAGAATCACGGAAGCCGCTAGCTGTTCTTTTGTCGGTTTGTTGCACCGCCTGATTGTTACCGCCACATGAATCACCCCTACCAAACGCGTGCGATAGCGAGGCCATCAACGGCCGCGGCACCGGCGCGCTTGAGTTCCGCCGAAGCCGCTGCCATCGTCGCGCCCGTGGTGATGACGTCGTCGATAAGCAGCAGGCGGCGGCCCCGCACGTCCTCAACGGTCTCGTACATGCCTCGGGCGCGTTCACGGCGTTCTTCACGACCGAGTTCACGCTGGTCGCCATGACCGTACTTAACGAGGGCGTCGAGCAGCGGAACACCCGACAGCTCGCAAAATGGGCGCGCGATGGCTTCCATATGATCGAAGCCGCGTCGCCGAAACGCCGCCGCCGTCGCGGGCACAAACACCACTGCATCGGCGCCGGACAACACACCGCCCAAGCGTTCGGGTGCCGCGACCTGAGCATGTAAGGCGGTGTCGTATAGCAGCTCTGCCAGATACGGCGCCAGGCGTCGCTCGCCCGCGTCTTTGTACGCTTTAATAATCCGCGGCAACGGATGCGTGTAAACGGCACATGCCAGGCACCGGTCGAGCGCTTCGGCCATCGCCGAGGACGTACCCTCGACCGAGCACTCGGTGCACAGCAAGTCTCCAAACGGGGCGCCGCATCGAGTGCAGCTATGCCGCGGGTCGATGAGCGCGAGCGCGGCCAGGCAGTCTTGGCAAATAAGAGCACCGGCGCGCTCGCAGCCGGCGCATCGCGTGGGCGACAACACCTCAAGCGCCTCGTGCGCCGCCCGCTCGGCAAACGGTAGCAATTCATCCGCAAACGGTAGGATGCCGGCACCTTGCAGGCGTCCCAACACATTCAAATGTCTCTTCACGACACAACCCTCCCTACGCTCGGTCGCAGGGAGGGTTGTTGATTCAGCGCTATAGTACCCCGACGCGTTTGGGGTCAGGCAGGTTAAATCCGTTTGCGGGCGCTATTCGCCGGTGGGCGGTTGCGGTGTGGACGAGTTTTGGTTCGAGCCCTCGCCACCGTCTTGACGCGGCTTGCGGGAACGACGACGGCGACGGCGCTTCTGGCCCTGGTCAGCCGAACCCTCGCCACCGCGATCTTCGCGCGACTCGCGTTCGTCGCGAGCAGCGCCGTGCGCGGCCTTGGCCGCCGCCCCTCCGCCATCTCCGGGACGACGACGTGTGACCTTGACCTCGCCATCCGAGACCTGATCGGCCACGGAGGGCACCGAGGGCTTTTGCTGCGTGCCCGAGGAATGGCGACGACGCGGACGCGGGGCGCGCTCGTCATCGTTGCGCTGCTTGCCACCCTTGTCGGCAGGCGTATCGGAACCCAAACCACCCTTGGGGGCGGCACCGGCTTCGCGAGCGGCTGCGGCGCGGAAGGCGTCCTCACGCTCCTCGCTCGACAAATGGCGGCGGCGACGGCGCGTGGGGTTCATGCCACCGCCGCGGTTTTGCTGCTGAGGCTGCTGAGCTTCGCGCTCGCGGGGGGAATTCTTGCCTGCGGGAGCGGCCTCGCCGGCATTGCCCGAACCCGAGCGATTGCGGCGGCGACGTCCACCGGAAGCCTCCTCAGCCTCGGGTGCCTCGGCCTTTCCGCGACCCTTGCCGCGGCCGCGACTCTCGCCCTGGCTCTGACCGGCACGGGTATCGGCGTCTGCATCGCGACGGCGGCGCTTGGGCATCGTCGTCCCCGCCAGACGGTCGGCGCTCGACAGGCCATCGCCCACGTCGACGCCGTTCTCGCGGTCGAGCTCCATAAGCGCCAGGCGCATCTCGGGCGACTCGATACGCTCGAGCACATCGCGCGTCACGCAGTCGGGGCGGCAGTTGCAGCCCTGCTCGGCGGCCTTCTTTTTGCAGCCCTCAGAGCAGGTCATGTCGGCCAGGTTGACCTTAAAGACTTTGCCGTTCTCCAGGCGCAACACCAGCTGTTCACGCGGCGTGTCATATTCCTGGATGCGCGCCTTTCCAAGCGGCGTATCGATAAGCGTCTTCTTTTTGGGCGCGCGGCTCTTAAAGTCCTTGTACGCCTCAAACTCGTAGCGCAGGCAGCACATCAGGCGGCCGCATACGCCGCTAATCTTGGACGAGTTGAGCGGCAAGTCCTGCTCTTTTGCCATACGGATCGAAACCGGCTCAAACTGTCCGCCAAAGCGCGTGCAGCAGAGCTCCTGGCCGCACTGGGCATAGCCGCCCACCAGGCGGGTCTCGTCACGCACGCCGATCTGGCGCATGTCGACGCGAATGTGCAGCGTCGAGGACAGGTCCTTGACGAGCTGACGGAAATCGACGCGCTCCTCGGCAGCAAAGTAGAACACGGCCTTCTCGCCGCCAAACAGGTACTCGACGCCGACCGGCTTCATCTCGAGGTCGAGCTCCTTGACCAGGCGGCGGAAATCGACCATGGCCTCGTCACCCTGGATAGCCAGGTCGTCGGCAAGTTGCAGGTCGATGTCGCTCGCTACGCGCAACACGGGCTTGAGCGGCTGACCGATCTCGTCGAGCGGCACCTCGAAGGGATCGGCCGTGACCAGGCCGATCTCGGTTCCGCGCTCGGTAGAACAAATGGCATAATCGGCCTCGAGGATATCCAAATCCTGTGGGTCGAACCACAGGTCGCGCGAGGCGTAGGTAAACTTAACGGGTACGACTAACGGCATTTCAGTGCCTTCCTGATATCGAACAGCATGACCTCGATGGCCAGCTGGGGAGTAACGTTTCTGGCGATGTTGCGCTCAGCGGTGGCAACCGCCTCGAGCGCCTGGGTGGCACCCGCAACATTCGTCGCCGCGGCAAGCCGCCCGATCGTGTCGCGCACGTCCTCGTTCACCACGTCTGCCGCCTCGTCCTGAAGTGTCAGCAGCACGTCGCGCATGAGCGTCCGCGCGCTCGCCAGCGCTTCCATGATACCCGAACGCTCGCGCGCGTTGAGTTCGCGCTTGTTGCGGTCCTCAAGCTGCTTCAATGCTCCACGCGACAGGTAGTCGGCATTTTGCTCGAGCACCTTTTCCTGCGTTGATTTGACCTCGGCGAGCGGCGCCTTGACGGCGACGATGAGCGACTTGGCGCGACTGAGCACATCGGCCTCGTCGGCGGCGATGAGCGAGTCGATGGCACGGACCATCTGGCGACGGGCGTCCTGGCGCTCGGCGCTCTTGAGGAACTCGATACCGCGCGTAGGGCTGCCCGCCACAGCGACGGCCATGCGGCAGCGCGCGGGATCCTGACCGGTGGCGCGACTCACGGCCTGAGCGGCCACAGTGGGCGACACCAGCCGAAACGGTACGCACTGGCAGCGGCTCACGATGGTGGGCAGCATCACGTCGGCCGAGGTGCCCAACAGGATGAACATGACGCCCTCGGGCGGTTCCTCGAGCGTTTTGAGCAGCGCGTTGGCGGTGTTGGCGCGCAGCTGCTCGGCACGGTCGATGATGTAGACCTTTGCCTTGGCGCGGATGGGCGCCAGGGGCACGTCATCGAGCAGCTCGCGAGTCTGCGCGATGAGGTAGCCCGTAGCGCTTTCGGGGGTGTAATAGTGCACGTCGGGGTGCGTATGGCGCGCGCCGCGCACGCAGCTGTCGCACGAGCCGCAGCCGTCCTGCTCGCACAGAAATGCCTGGGCAAGCGCCCATGCGGCATCGAGCTTACCGGCGCCGGGCGCGCCCAAAAACAGGTAGGCGTGCGATGCGCGGCCGCTGGAGACGGCGTTGGTCAAAAAATCGCGCACGCGCTGTTGGGTGTCGAGCTTGGCCAGCAGGCTTGCCTGAGCGGGGGCCATGTTACTCGGCCTCCTTGGCAAGCGCGGCGACGACAGCGTCTTGCGGAATGCCGAGACCATACGCGCGAACCTGCTCGACCGTCTTCCCGAAAACCTCCTCGATGGGCACGGTGGCGTCGATGAGCTTTACGCGGTCTGGCTCCTCGGCAGCAATGGCACAAAATCCCTGATAGACGAGCTCCTGGAAGGCCATGCCCTTGGCCTCCATGCGATCGGCCGCACCGCGGGCCGCCATGCGCAGCGCCGCCTGCTCGGGCGTGATGTGATAGACGAGCGTGAGCGCCGGATGCGTACCGGCGACAGCCAGGTTGTTGGCATCGCGTACCATCTGACGGTCGAGACCATCGGCAAACGCCTGATAGCAGGTCGTGGAATCGTAGAAGCGGTCGCACAGGACCACCTTGCCGGCAGCGAGGGCGGGAGCTATGACCTCGTGCACCAGCTGGGCACGCGCGGCCTCGTAGAGCAGCAGCTCGCAGGTATCGCCCATCGCCGTATTGGCGGGGTCGAGCAGCAGAGTGCGAATCTTTTCGCCGATGGCGGTGCCGCCCGGCTCGCGCAGAGTTACGACCTGATAGCCAGCGAGGTCGAGCGCGCGGGCCAGCAGGCGCGCCTGCGTGGACTTGCCGGCACCGTCGACGCCCTCGAGCGTGATAAAGCTATGTTGAGCGGGCTCAAAAGCCATGGGCGCAGCCCCTTCCTACAAGGCGCGAAAATGCAAGTTATAGCAACCAAGCCATGATACCCCAGCGTCCGGCGCACCCCAAATCGGGCCTAGTCATTGGGGACGTTCTTAAATGACTAGGTGGCAGTTAGGGACGTTCCTAAAGTGCCGGCAGAAAAGGAACGTCCCCAGCTGCCGACCCTCTAAGTTGCGGTGAAATAGGGACTGAATACGCCTTCTAACAGCAAGTACAATCCCTATTTCACCGCAAGTTAGGAGTGGGCGCGAGCGTTGATGGCGAAGGAAATGTCGCGCTCGAGGGCTAGGGCCTGTTCGCGCTCGAGGTCTTGGGTGAGGATTGCCAGCACGTAAGGACGCTCGGCGTAGACGATTGCGACATCGTGCTGAGCATGCGCCAGGCTGCCCGTTTTGTGCGCGACCAAAACGCCGCCGGGAACGCCTTCGACAATACCGCGCGCGTCTTCCTGAGCCAGCAGATATCCGCGCGCCCGCTCGCACAGCGCGGGCGTCGCGACTGTCCCCGCCGCCAGGCGCTGCAACACGGCCGCAGCATCACGGGCGCTCGTATAGTTCTCGCGACCTTGTGCCTGGGCATCGGTGTCCATCATCAAACGAGCGAGCACGGTCTTTGTGACGCATGCGACAGGGCTTGCGCGGCATGACTATCCTCATATAACCAGTTGGGTCGGCGCGGTCCAACCGCACCTGAACCACCTTATAATCTAGCCAACACATCGAATGGAAGGAACCATCATGCCCCGGTTTTGCACCCATTGCGGCAAGCTTCTGAAAGACGGCGAGCGCTTCTGCACCAACTGCGGAACGCCGGTAACCGATGATGGCCAGGCCTCTCAGCCGCAAGAGGGTGCGCAGGCAGCCGAACATGCCGCCGCGTCCGATGCCGCCTTCGACACCGCCGCGACCACGGTTCAGTCTGCGCAGCAGCCCACGGCGACTCAGCCCCAGCAGGCGGACGTGACCATGCGGTCCGCTCATCAGCCCGCACCCGCTCCCCAGCCGGAAGTTAGTGCGACGCAGCAATGGGCGACGCCAGCCGGCTCCGCGCCCCAGCAGCCCATACCGACCGCCACTCCACAGGCCGGCACCCCCGCTGCCCCCAAGAACAACAATGCGCTGCTCATCGGCATTATCGCCGTACTCGTTGTCGTGATTATCGCGCTCGTCATGTTCTTTATGATCAAGCCTTTCGACAAGGGCGCCGATGATACCAAGGGCACGACGATCGAAAAGGTCAAAATCGACCACGATGACGATGATGCCTCCGTTAAGGGTGACCCCAACAAGCTTGACGATGATGACGAGGCTGGCGGCGAGCAGAACATCTACGACCAGCTGAGCTCCTACTACAGCAGGCTCTCCAATCTTGACCAGCAGATCCGCGACTGCGCCACCACATTCAACACGTATTACCTTAAGGATGACCGCAGTTCGCGTCAGTCGGCCAGCGACACCGCCGAGGCGCTCGAGGATCAGATCGGCGCCCTCAAGGACGAGGTCGAGGACCTGGATGTTCCCGTCGACTCGCAGAACTACAGCTCGTGGAAAGACATCATCGCGCTCTACGACGACCTGGAGAATCGCATTGACGTCATTTGCGACGCTTGGGAGATCAGCCTTGAGTACTCCAGCCCCGCCAACCACAAGGATGAGATCGTGGCGCCGCTGGCGCGCGACAACGTTGCAGGCACCAACGACAACAAATACCGTCTGGACTTTGAGGACCGCTACCCCGGCGCAAAGCCCGTCGAAGTGAACTAGTCATTGGGGACGTTCTTAAACGACTAGTCATTAAAGAACGTCCCCAATGACTACCCAAAAAAACGAGCGAGGATCTTGAGGTCCTCGCTCGTTTTTGTTTTAGGTGATGTTTCGACCGTGCGGCTACTTGTCGGCAGCGGTCTTTTTGGCAGTCGACTTCTTCGCGGTCGTCTTCTTGGCGGCAGTGGCTTTCTTAGCCGTCGTCTTCTTTGCCGCCGTGGTCTTCTTCGCCGTGCTAGCCTTGGTCGCGGTCTTGCGGCCGCGGGCGGGCTTCTTCTCCTTGGTCGGGCAGTCCATGTTGACGCAGATGCGCCACGGGCCGCGCGCCGTGTTGACCACCACGATGGGGGCGCCGCACTCGGGACAGGTCTCGCCCGTCGCCTCGAGCTTGCCACGCGCCGGCAGCGGATAGCTCACGCCGCAGTCATCGTAGTTGGTGCAGCGGATAAAGCGCTTGCCGCTCTTCTCGCTCTTGTGCGCAATCAGATCGCCATGGCGTCCTGCCTCGGCACACACCTTGCACTCGCCCACCTTAAGATCGGGCTCGTAGTTGGTGGGGCACGTCGGGTTCACGCAGATCTCGAAAGCCTTCTGGCGGAACGACTGGCACTTAATGCGCGGCGCACCGCACTCGGGACACACAGCGGCCTCGCCCTCAAGCGGGCTCACCTTGACGCCGCTCGGCACCGGATAGGTCACGTCGCAGTCGGGCCAGCCCATGCAGCCGATAAAGCTGCCGCGGGTCTTGGCACTCGTCTTCATGACCAGGTCCTTGCCGCACTTGGGGCAGGCGCCCACGCGCGCATCGGCCGTGACGGCGTCGCTGATGGCGTCGCCGAGCTCCTGCGTGTGTTTGAGCAGCTCGTCGAGCACGCCGGCCAGCAGCGCGCGCGAGTGCGTCACGACATGCTCTTCGGTGTCCTCGCCGCGCTCCACGCGGGTCATGTCGCCGTCGAGCTCGCTGGTCATATCGGGGCTCGTGATACGCGGGGCAAACTGCGTCAGCGCGTCGATGATGGCGATGCCCAGCTGGCTCGGCTCCACGGGATCGTTCTTGAGATAGCGCACGGCATACAGGCGCTCGATGATGCTCGCGCGCGTGGACTTGGTACCCAAGCCGCGCTTCTCCATCTCCTGCACGAGCTTGCCCTGGCTGTAGCGCGCGGGCGGCTCGGTCTGCTTGGCCTCGAGCTTCATGTCGAACACGTCGACCGTGTCGTCCTGCTCCAGCGGCGGCATCTGCTCGTCGCGCTTAAGGCCGTACGGGTACGCCTCGCGGAAACCCGGGGTCACGAGCACATCGCCCGAAGCCACGAACGGCTCGCCGTTCACATCGAGCTCGAGCTTGGTGTTCTCGATGGTCGCAGGACCCATAAGCGTCGCCAGGAAGCGACGGGCAATGAGGTCGTAGAGCTTGCGCTGGCCGCCGTCGAGCGTGGACGGATCGCCCTCGCCCGTGGGATAGATAGGCGGGTGGTCGGTAGTCTCGACCTTGCCGCGCGTGGGCTTCATGGGACCGGCGAGTACCTTTTTGCACACGGGCGCCAGCGCCGGGTTGATCTTTGCCAGGTCGCTCACCACGGCGCCCAGATCGAGCGTCGCGGGGTACACGGTATTGTCGACACGCGGGTAGCTGATGAGACCGGCCATGTAGAGGGACTCGGCGATGCGCATCGTACGCGCAGGCGAGATGCCCTCGGCCGCGGCGGCAGCCTGCAGCGAGGTCGTCGCAAACGGCGTGGGCGGCTGCTGCTTACGCGAGCGCTTGGTCACCGCGGCAACGGTCGCCGTCTTGGCGCCGTCGACGTGACCATACGCCGTCTCGGCAGCATCTTTGTCGGTAAAGCGCGCTGTCTTGTGCGCGATCTTAAAGCGATCGTCCTCGGCAGCGCCCTGCGCGGCACCCATGCCGCGAATCTGCCAATAGTCCTCGGGCACAAACGCCATGCGCTCGCGCTCGCGCTCGACCACCAGGGCGAGCGTCGGCGTCTGCACGCGGCCGGCGGAGCGCACGTTACCAAAGCCGCCAAACTTGGCGAGCGTCAGGTAACGCGTGAGCACCGCGCCCCAAATGAGGTCGATGTGCTGACGGCTCTCGCCGGCGTCGGCCAGATTCTGGTCGAGCGAGACGAGATTATCGAAGGCCTGCGTGATCTCGGCCTTGGTAAACGAAGAGTATTGGGCGCGGGCAACCGGCAAGTCCGGCGCAACCTCGCGCACCTTGTTGAGAGCGTCCGAGCCGATCAGCTCGCCCTCGCGGTCGAAGTCCGTGGCGATGATAACGCTGTCGGACTTTTTAGCAAGGTTCTTGAGCGAACGAATGAGCTCCTTCTCGGCCGGCAACTTAATGACGGGCGCCCAGGTGAGGTAAGGCAGGCTCTCGAGCTTCCAGCCCTTGATGGAGATACCATCGGCAAGGAACGGCTTGCGCTTGGTGTCGTACGGCGGGCGGGCCAGGCCATCGGGCATATCGGCCGGCAACATCTCACCGTCCTCGGTCACCGAATACCAGCCCAGCTTTTTATCGAACAGCACGCTGTCGCAAAAATCGGGCGCCAGGATGTGACCGGCAAGGCCGATGGTCACGCACTCCTCGCCCTTCCACTCAAAACGGTAGATGGCGGTGTTGTACACCTTGTCCTTTTTGGGCTTACCCGTGGACAGCCGCTCGGCGATTTGACGCGCGGCGTCGTTTTTCTCGGCGATGATGAGCTTCAAAAGAGGCTCCTATCTCGTATCTCTGCGGCTACGCCCGCGCTCATGGCGGCCGACTTACGCCCTTGCTTGCTCAATCTGCCCGATGAGCCAATCGCACCAGGCATCCATGCCCTCGCCCTTGCGCGCGCTCACGGCAAACCGCGGCGCCTGCGGATTGAGGTCATCGAGTGTCTTAGTATACCTATCCATGTCAAAATCGAAAGCCGGGGCCACATCGACCTTGTTGAGCAGCTGCGCGCCGGCGTGCTGGAAGATGCCCGGGTACTTGATGGGTTTATCGTCGCCCTCGGGCACCGAGAGGATCATGATGGACAGGTTCTCGCCCAGGTCAAAGTCGACTGGGCAGACCAGGTTACCCACGTTTTCGATAAAGATGACGTCGATATTCTGAAGGCCCACCGCCTGGTCGAAGGCGTCGACGGCCTCCATGATCATGTTGCCCTCGAGGTGGCACAGGCCGCCCGTGTTGATCTGGATGGCGGGCATGCCGGCTTCCTTCATGGTGATCGCGTCGACGTCCGAGGCGATATCGCCCTCGATGACGGCGCAACGCAGGCCGGCCTTGTCGCGCAGGCGCTCGTTGGTGCCCAGAATCGTAGTGGTCTTACCCGAACCGGGGCTCGACAGCACATTGACCACATAGGTGTTTGTCTCATTAAATCTCTGACGCAGCTGATCTGCCAGGCGCTCGTTGCGCGACAGAATCGGCGATGCGATATCAATCGTTTTCTCGGCCATATTCGGCACTCCTTAACTTCTAACAGTTATACCCCGTTCCCAGGTGGCTGGTGGGCTAATCGTCGGGGGTTTCGATTTCGATACTGGCGATGTCGAGCTCGCGGCCGTGCAGCAGGCGCACGTTGGCGCCGCCACATTGGGGGCAGCGGCAATGGAAACGGTCGTGCTCAAAGACCTCTCCGCAGTCCAGGCACTCGCTTTGTGGATGGACCTCCTCCACGGCAAGCTCGCAGCCGCGCGTGAGCGGGTCCTCGTCGCGAAACGTTTCCCACGCAAAGTCGAGCGCCTCGCGCACGACCTCGGTCATATCCCCAATACGCAGCGTTACCAAAACGGCGCGCGAGGCCCCCGCCCCACGCGCCGCGCGAATCACCGTATCGAGTATGCCGTTGACAATGCCAACCTCGTGCATACCGATTTACTCCTCGTCGTCCTCGTCGTCCGAGAACAGGTCCAGATGGCTCACAAACAAGCCCTCCTTGCCCTCGCGCGCGGTAATGACCACGCGGGCGATAGCGAGCGAGATCTCGTAGAGCGAGAGCAGGGCGCCATACATGAGACCCAGCGTAACGGGCGAGCCGTCGGGCGTGATCACAGCCGAACCCACGAGCAGGCCAACGTACACGTAGCGCCAGGCGCTGCGGAAGGCCGCGTAGGACACGATGTGGAAAACGGACAGGTAGAAGATGATGAGTGGCAGCTCAAACGCCACACCAAAGCCGATCATAAAGAGCAGCTCCATGTTGACGTAGTCCTCCAGATCGGGCAGCGACGTGGCGACAGCCGAGGTTTCGCCGATGAGCCACTCAAAGCCTGCCGGGATAATGATGAGGTAGCAAAAGATGGCGCCCAGGAAGAACAGCACCGTCGAGGCGAGCACCGTGGGCACGACCCACTTGCGCTCGTTGGGGCGCAGCGCCGGCAGGAAAAATGCCAGGATCTGCCAGATGATCATGGGCGTGCACATGACCACGGCCATCTTGATGGCCAGCGAGAAGCGCAGGCCAAAACCGCCGAGCGTGGTGGTGATGTAGAACTTACCGTCCGGCACAAAGGAGCGGATGGGGTCTTTCAGGATGTCGAGCACCACGGGCGTGGCGAAATACAGCACGATGGCTGCGGCAAATACCGACACGACCACGATGGTCAAGCGGCGACGGAGCTCTCCCAGATGATCGAAGAGCGGCATTCGCGCAGGTCCGATAGGCATTACTCATCGCCTCCCTTCGGGGCGTCGGCGGCAGCGGTGTCGTCCTCGGCTTCGAGCTCGCGGGCGAGCTGGTCGACGACGGCCTTGCGCTTGCGGGGACGACGGGCATAGAGATCGGCCGTTGTGGGCTCTGCCGGCTCGGGCTCCGACTCTGCAGCGGAAGTGGACTCGGCAGCAGCGGCGGGCTCGGCGCCCTCGGTCGCAGGCTCCTCGGAAACATTCTCGCCCTCAGCAGCACCCTCGCTTGCGGCCTTCTCGGCAGCAAGACGGGCGCGACGCTCGGCAAAGGTCTCCTTCTTGGCGGGCGCTGCCGTCTCGGCGGCATCCTCGTCCGCATCGGAATCGTCGTCGGTCGCAGCAGCCTTCTTGGGCTTGACCGGGGCCGACGCGGCCTCGCTCACCGGATCGATAATCTCGGACTGAACAACGGCCGTCATCTTTTCCTGCGTCTCGCGGAACTGACGGATGGCACGGCCGATCGTGCGGCCCATCTGCGGGAGCTTATCCGGGCCAAACAGCAAAAAGCCGAAGACCACGATGATCGCGAGCTCACCCTCTCCAATACCAAACACACATACCTCCAAGGCTCGATGTGAGTCGAGCCCGCACCGCGCCATTCGGCCGGAACTCGTCTATTCATTCGGTTAAGTATAGCGCCCGGACGCCAAAACGTCCGAGCGCATCACAAACATATGCCAAACGGCACGCCCTTTTGGGGCAGGGATTATGCAGCGGTGATCGAAATCTCCTGGTCGACACCCAACAGCTGAACCACGCGCATCACCGGGGGCTGCACATTGGTGCAGCTAAAGCGCTTGCCGTGGTCGACCGCGTGGTGCGCGGCGCCCACGAGCACGCCAATGCCCGTCGAATCGATGTAGCTCACCTGGGCAAAATCGAGCTCAACGGCCTCAGTAGGCTGCTCGAGCGCCAGGTCGATGGCATTGCGCAGGCTATCGGCGTTAGAGATATCGATCTCGCCGGTTACCTTAATGGTGTAGAGCTCTGGCGTGGGGTTGGTGGAAATACCCAAATCCATGTATACGCTCCTTTACGTATCGAAAGTGCGGATAGTACGGGAAGCCGCGCGTTAGGCGCGCTCGGCACGCGCAAGCTCGGCAGCGACCAGCTTAACGGCCAGCACCAGCACATCGAGCGCGGCCTCCAGGTCCTCGACCGTGGGATAGCTCGGCGCGATGCGGATGTTGGTGTCGCGCGGGTCCTTGCCATAGGGCCAGGTAGCGCCGGCCGGCGTGAGCTTGACGCCCAGGTCGGCGCAAAGCGCGGCGACCTTTTTGGCCGAGCCCTCGGGACCATCGAAGCTCACAAAGTAGCCGCCGCGGGGATGCGTCCAGGTGGCACAGCCCGTGTCGCCCAAGCCCTCGGTGAGCTTGCGCTCGACGGCCTCAAAGCGCGGGCGCAGGAACTCGGCATGCTTTTTCATGTGCTCCTTGACCGCCTCGATGGTGGGAAGGAAGCGCACGTGACGCAGCTGGTTGAGCTTGTCGGCGCTGATGAGGCCGGCCTTCAGGCGCTTGGAGAACTCGGCGATGACCGCGGGGCTCGCACCGATAAAGCCGATGCCGGCGCCCGGGAAGGTGATCTTGGACGTCGAGGCAAAGGCCACCACGCGATCCTCGGTGCCCGCCGCCCGAGCGAGGTCCAAGATGTTTGCGAGCTCGTCTGACTCGTCGTACAGGTCGTGCACGCAGTAGGCGTTGTCCCAAAAGATGCGGAAATCGGGCGCGGCCGTGGGCATCTCGACCAGGCGGCGCACAGTGTCCTCGCTAAAGGTGACGCCCGTGGGATTGGAGTACTTGGGCACGCACCAGATACCCTTGATGGAATCGTCGGCGGCAACGAGGCGCTCGATCTCGTCCATGTCGGGACCGTTGTCGGTCATCGCGACGGGGACGTTCTCGATGCCCAAGTCGGCGGTGATGCCAAAGTGGCGATCGTAGCCGGGAACGGGGCACAGGAACTTGACCTTCTTGCCGTCGTGTGCGGCCTCGTAGGCGTCCCAGGGCTCGCTGCCGCACGAACCGCAACGCCAGAACATGCCGGCGATGTCATGCTCGATCAAAAGGCTCGACGAACCCAGCACGAGCGTCTGCTCGGCGGGGCAGCCCAGGAACTCCCCTGCCAACTTGCGTGCCGAGGGAATGCCCTCGAAGCAGCCATAGTTGGAGCAGTCGACGCTGCCGTCGTGCAGATCGGCGTCGGCGTTGAGGATATCGAGCATGGGGCGCGAGATGTCCACCTGGGAGGGTGACGGCTTGCCGCGGGCCATATCGAGCGCCAGGCCCTTGGCCTTGACCTCGGCGACCTCGGCTTTGAGCGTCTCGATGGCGGCATCGAGTTCGGTGGTCTCCATCTTCTGGTAGATCGTCTGCATGGGTGCGACCTTTCGCGAAGCGGTACATTGCAGTTCTTCTAAGTATAGACCGCCACCGTCGAAACGTTATGAAGCCGTGATAGATTAAGTCCATCGCAATGAATTACGAATCGCCGCGCATGCCGGCGTGGGGCGCCCAAGGAGGCACTATGGAGTACGGATCGTTCCAGGCCGAGGAATTCGGTGACCTGCAACGCCTGGTCGACGGGCTGTTTTACGACCGCCACGCCATCGATCGCCTGGATCTGATCGTACAGGCCGAAATCTTGGACCTGGCACCCGATCTCATGGAAATCGTCAACCTGCTACCGCCCGGCTATTATGACCGCCAGTCACTTTGCGACCAGCTCAACTCCGCCTTGGCCGCCCACGGCTGGGGCGCCGTCTACGGCACCGTGGAATAAGCCTCAAGGCCGACGATTTGGCCCGTTTCCCGACCCTGGCGAGGCTTGTTTTAGGGCTTGCGGCCAAAAAAGGGCAAATATGAGTACTGTTACCTTTTTAGTAGCAGCGATTCTTGGCCGTAATCGGCAAAACTGGACTTGAAATTCCCTAATCAACGTCAGCTAGCGCCAAATTGGAAGTCGATGGTCACTCATTAACGTACAGTTCTTATAACTTTGTTCATTATTTTCCACACCTAAAATGAAACGCCGTTTGTAACAGTACTCACAAACGGCGTTTTTTGACCACGGGGTATCTGGCAGGGGGCCAGTAGCACCCGGATCCGAGTTTCGAACGCATCCAAACCGGTTCTGGTGTCTTTTTTCGAGTTTTTACTCGCCCTTGGGCGCGGGGTGTTTGCAGACCACGCTCATGTAGATCATGCCGAGCACGGCAGCGGTGACCGAACCGGCAAGGATGGCGGCCTTGGCAGCCAGAACCTCAAACTGAGCCGTCGGGAAGGCAAGGCCGCTGATGAGAATCGACATGGTAAAGCCGATGCCGCCCAAAATACCCACACCGGCAATCATGTGCCAGTTGACATTGTGCGGCAGCTCGCAGGCCCTAAGCTTAACCAGGGCAAACGTCATGCCAAAGATACCGATCGGCTTGCCCAGCAGCATGCCAAAGTACACGCCGAGCGTCACCGGGTCGGAGAGCAGCGTGCTCATGTCCACGCCCACTAGACGAACCTGTGCGTTCACGAACGCAAAGATCGGCAGAATCACAAAGTTGACCGGCGTGGAGATCAGACGCTCCATGCGGATGAGCGGCGGGGTCACGCGGTGCATGACGCGCTCGACCTTGGTGGTCGAGACGGTAAAGTCATGCTGGCCCAGGATGTGTGCCTCATCGTCGTAGCGGTCATCGAGCAGCGGCAGGCACTCGCCCAACCAATCGGTGAGGTTATCGAGCTTGACGCCGCACTTGGCCGGGATGGTAAAGGCCAAGATGACGCCAGCAAGCGTGGCATGCACGCCGCTCTTGAACATGCAGAACCACAACAGTAGACCCAGTACCGAATACGGGGCAAGGCGGTAATGCTGCGTCTTGTTGAGCCACACGAGTGCGCAGGTCACAAGCGCGGCGGCGCCCAACCAAAACGGATTGGGGCTCTGACCGTAGAAGATGGCGATGGCGGCGATGGAGATGAGATCGTCGGCGATAGCGAGCGTCGAGAAGAACACGCGCACGCCGTTGGGCACGCGATTGCCCAAAAGCGACAGCACACCCAGCGCAAAGGCAATATCGGTTGCCATGGGAATGGCCCAACCGTTGCGGGCGCCGGCATGGTTAAAGATCAGGTAGATGCAGGCGGGAACGACGACGCCGCCAACGGCCGCCAGCATGGGAAGCATGGCCTGACGCGGATTCTTGAGCTCGCCGACCGTCATCTCGTACTTGAGCTCAATGCCCACCAACAAAAAGAAGATCGCCATGAGAAAGTCGTTGACGAAAAGCTCGACGGTAAGGCCAGCCGTAAGGTTGCCCAGACCCACATACAGCGGGGTCTCTAAAAAGTGATGGATGGCCTCGTAGGCATCGGTGTTGGCGCAGATGACGGCGGCGATGGCGGCGCAGACCATGACGGCGGCGGAAATCGTGCCGTTCTCGGCAATGCGCTCCCAAATGTCGTGACGCTCAAAACGCTTGCGCTCACGGACGTTGAACAGCTGCTCGGGTGCTGCCATGGGCGGCTCCTTTCACGGGAGGGTTCCCGTCTTAAAAAAGCACGGCCCGCCCAAGTGGCGGAGCCGCGCTCTAACGTATTACGCTTGCATCTAGCCTACCCTGCACGACAAGCACGCAGGCGTGGCCGAAAAGCGGAACCACAGGTTGAACATTATTTGCCCAACGGCACGGGCACGCCTGTCCAAGAGACGACGCGGCGCCGTGCACAAAAAACGACCGGAGCGCGGGGCGTCCGCGGTCCGGTCGTGGCGTTTGGTCAAAAGAACCTAGCAGGCGGCCATGATGGGGGCAGCGACCTGCTTCTTACGGGAGAGGACGCCCGGCATCCAGACGCCGTCGTGCTCGTCGGCAATGCCCAGGCCCTTCTGAGCAGCCTCGGTCTCGCCCTCGAGCAGGACCTGCGAGCCCTCCTCCATGATGTCGGTGATGCACAGGACAATGCCGTCAGCACCCTTCTCGGCGGCGTAGGCGCGCATGGCCTCGCGAATCTCGTCGATCATGCCGAGCGCACGGCTCTTGTCGACGGTCTCGTACTGACCGATGAGCAGCTTCTTGCCGGCGGGCTCGAACATCTTGATGTCGTTGCCGACCATCTCGGCTGCGGTGAAGGAGCCGGACGGACGGGTGAGGAAGACCTCCATGCCAAACTTGACCGGGTCGACGCCCACCTGCTCGCCGAGCTTGGCGGCGACGGCGCGGTCGACATCGGTGGTGGTGGGGCTCTTGAGCATGAGCGTATCGGTCATCATGGCCGAGAGCAGCAGCTTGGCCTGAACGTCGGAAAGCTCAACGCCGAGCACGCCGGCGATCTTGGTGACGATGGTGCAGCTGGAGCCCCAGGGCAGGCAGATGTAGTGCAGCGGGCCGGCGGTCTCGAAGTCGCCGATGCGGTGATGGTCGACGACACCAAAGACCGTGGCGTCCTTAAGGCCGGCGACGGACTGGGCGGACTCGTTGTGGTCGGTGAGGACGACGAGCTGACCGGCCTCGACGGAATCGATCATGCGGGGCTCGGCGATGCCGGCGTCGGCGAGCAGCTTGGCGGACTCGGCCGGAAGCTGGCCAAGGGCGCAGACCTCGTAGGTGTTGCCGGCATACTCAACCTGGTTGAGCAGCTGAGACAGGACAACGGCACTCATGATGGCGTCGTTATCGGGGTTCTGGTGACCAAAGACAAGAACGTTTGCCATGGATATCCTCCACTTGATATGTGTACTTGGACGTAGCTATGGTAGCACGCCGATGCCGAGCCTTCGCAGATGGAAGGGCCACGGCGCAATTTGGGGCGAGCCTGGGGGGCGACGTTTGTCCCCCTTGCACCACTCGCCATCCTGCATCGACTATTTACCGGCGGCGCGCAGGGCTACGTAGGCGGCACCGATGATGCCGGCGTCGTTGCCGAGCGAAGCGACCTTAATGGGCGTCTCGCGCGAGGCGGAAAGCGCGTAGCGCTGGAAGTGCTCACGAACAGCGTCGAGGTAGACATCGGCCGAAGCGGACGCGCCGCCACCGATCAGGAACACCTCGGGGTCAACCACGTTGGCAATAAGCGCCAGAGCACGACCGAGATAGTCGGCCATGGTATCGGCTGCGGCAAGCGCAAGCTTATCGCCCTCGCGGCAGGCTTGGAACACGTGCTTGGAATCGGAAGGACCGGTGAGCTCGATGGGCTCGACGCCCGCCTTCTTGCACTCGGTTAGGTAGTTGCTCACCACGCCGGTGGCGCTGGAATACTGCTCCAGGTGGCCATGGCCGCCGCAGCCGCAGGTGCGCTCCTCAGCCGGGTTCAGACACATGTGGCCAATCTCGCCGCCGGCGCCCACAACGCCCGATACCACGTCGCCGTTAACGATAACACCGCCGCCCACGCCGGTACCGATGGTGACCATCACCACGTTCTGCACGCCCTTGGCAGAGCCGAGCCAGGCCTCGCCCATGGCAGCGGCGTTGGCATCGTTCTCGTACTTAACGACCGCGTCGGGGCAGTGCTCCTGAATGGCGATCCTCAGCTCGGGCAGGTTAATGGCAATGTTGGCCTTGACCTTGGCATCGCCCGACGCCGGGATGGGGCACGGAACGGCCAGGCCAATGCCCGCCACAAAGGCGCGCGGAATCTGGGCCTTGGCAACCACCTGGTCGATAGCCTCGGTCACCGCGGCAAAGCCCGCAGCGTCAACGATGGGAGGCGTGGGCACGCTGGCCTTGGCCAGCAGGTTTCCGTCCTCGTCGAACAGACCCTCCTTAACCGAGGTACCGCCGACGTCGATGCCGATGTAATACTGCTTGGGTTCCATAGGGGCCCACCTTTCTCGTTTAATCATTGCCTGTATGGTACCGCTCCCAAGGCAAAAACCTACCAAAAAGGGACAGGTTTGTTTTGGTAGGTTTTATCCGGGGAAGCGCAGAATACGGGATTCGGTTCGCTGGGTGCTATATCGGTTCGGCCCCGTCCTCGGACCGATCATTTCTCAACACGACACTACCCAGATGTTTATCACTTAAAACGCTCTGATTTTGCAAGCAGGGCGAGTTTTTATTTTATCTTTCTCGAACTTTTCAACAACTCAATAGAGATACTTAGGTATTGACTATACTTTTTTATTCTCAATCAGGTTGGAAAGGAGGTTCCATGATTCCCAAATACGAGTCGATAGCTGCAGATATTCGTCGAAGTATCGAGAATGGCGCTCTTAAACCGGGCGACAAACTTCCCACCGTCGTTGAGTTCTGCGAGCTCTATAGCGTTTCCAAAATCACCGTCAAACGAGCTATCGAGCAAATCACCGAGGAAGGTCTTATTACCAGCCGGCGCGGATCGGGCACCTACGTTAAGGACACGGCGGGACTTCCTGACAAGGCGTTTTTCCAGGGCAAGAACGACCGCGCCCAGGGCTTTTCATATGCACACCGCGGGGAGAAGGTTGCCTCGGTGGTCTACGATTTCTCGATCGTCAATCCGCCGGCGGACGTCGCCGCCCAGCTGGGAATGGCCGAGGATGACTTCGCCTATCACATCGTTCGTGTGCGCCAGGTCGATGAGAAGCCCATCGTTATCGAGTACACCTATATGCCAATCGAACTGATTCCGGGCCTTAAAAAGAAAGACCTATACGGATCGGTCTACAGCTTCATTCACAAGCAATGCGGGCTGAAGATTTCAAGCTTCCACCGCACTATCCGTGCTGTAGCGGCAACCGAGGAAGAAGCTGAGCGCCTGGACACCAAACCCGGCTCTCCCCTGCTCGAGCTCAGCCAGATCGGCTTCTTGGATAGCGGCACTGCTTTTGAGCATTCGATCTCGCGCAACGTTGGCGACCGCTTTGAGCTGCACAATGTAACGTTGGCATAGGTTTTTGTAGTTTTGTAGTCATGCGGACGCTCATTATGTTTAGAAGGGGCGACCGCACAACACCATGGGGGTATGAATATGTCCGATTTGATTAAACTGACGCCGATCTTCCACGAGAAGATCTGGGGCGGCCGCCAGCTCGAAACCGTATTTGGCTACGACATTCCCGAGGGCCCCATCGGTGAGTGCTGGGCCATCTCGGCCCATCCCAACGGCGACTGCCAGATTGCGGAGGGCCCGTATGCCGGTCACACGCTGTCGTGGCTGTGGACCGAGCACCGCGAGCTCTTTGGCAACTGCGAGGGCAAGGAGTTCCCGCTGCTCATTAAGATTCTGGACGCCAAGGACGATCTTTCGATCCAGGTTCATCCCAACGACGAGTACGCCGCCGAGCACGAGAACGGCAGCCTGGGCAAGACCGAGTGCTGGTATGTGCTGGACTGCGAGCCCGGCGCCACGATCATCGTCGGCCAGCGCGCGCATGGCCGCGCCGAGGCCGCGCAGATGATCGAGGAAGGCCGTTGGGACGACATGCTCAACGTGCTGCCGATTCACAAGGGCGACTTTTTCCAGATCGATTCCGGTACCGTGCACGCCGTCAAGACCGGCACGCTCATTTTGGAGACGCAGCAGTCGAGCGACGTCACCTATCGCCTGTACGACTACGACCGTCCCGGCACCGACGGCAAACTGCGCCCGCTGCACATTGAGCAGAGCCTCGACTGCATCGACTTTGATGCTCAGGCTCCGACCGATGGCACGGTGACCGCGCCCGAGGTGGGCGGCGTGACCGAACTCGAGTCTAACTCCTGCTACACCGTCGATCGCGTACGTGTTGACGGCAACAAGACCCTCGACCAGCGCTGGCCCTTCATGTGCCTGTCGGTCATCGACGGCGAAGGCACCGTCTGCGGCGACCCCGTCCACAAGGGAAGCCACCTGCTGGCTCCGAGCACCGTGGACCAGATCGAACTCGAAGGCAAAATGGATCTGATCATCAGCCACCTGTAAGCTACCGATCCCCGAGCGCTCGCCGGGATGAGCGCGGGGTTTGATCGCCTGCTCGGGCAGTCCTGCTCGCACGGAGAGCACATTAAGTACTCTCCGGCTCGTGCGGAACTCGCGATCGACCAAACCCCGCGCCCCATCCAGGCGAGCCTCCGACTAGCAACAACAATCAAAACGCAACAAGGGGCTCTTCCGTTCATCAACGGAAGAGCCCCTGCTATACATAACGAATCAAGGTGCCTATAGGTAGACCTTTTCGAGAAACGATAACGTGTCCTGAAGCCGAGCCCTTTCCTTACGGTTGGTCTGCCGATTTACATACGAATTAAAGTCCGTAAGAAAATCCTCCGCATCAACCCTCATTTGCCCCGTTAGCTCCAAACGTGCTGAGGACGACAACAAACCGGCAAGTCGAGCAACATCTGAACGATGCTTCCGCCGATCTATATCGTTGCAATGACGCCCTTCTTCATAGCTCCTGTTGATATCAATGTGCGCACGCATCTTGAGGGGGATGATATGGAGCGCATCGAGCAACGTGATGCCCTCTACGTTCGTTGTGTTGTCGCGAATAAATTCGTAGTAGCCATCGTCGAGAATAATGGCGGAAAGACTCGATATCGCCCCGTCAAAGGAAAGAGGAGCTACCTCGCTCATTTCGTCTTCGAGCACAAAATCGGGATGTCGGGCAAACAACTCGATTTGACCGGGATAGTCTAGGGCTCGCCTTGATCCTTTGGGCAAACAGAACCGATAGTAAGTGCACTTTCCATCGCCGACCTTTCCAACCTCGTATCCAGCTGCTTTGATAAATGCCCACAATGCAGCGGCGAATTCAACGCCTTCCCCATCAACAATTACGACGACATCCAAATCTTCGGTTGCCCTAAACGAATCACCTTCGCTGTCAAATAGAACGCTGCAGGCCCCTCCACCAATAAGGACGTAACCACCTTTGCAACTGCTCATGGCGTCGGCAAATCGCTCTATTCCCTTCACTTTTGGCATATCGCCCTCCTGAGCTGTTCGACCGCATCGAGCAGACGGTCGTCTTTGTAATTCGTTTTTGCGCAGGCAACGTATAAGGAGAACGGGTCGACACATTGCAAACCCGTCGTGTCAAAACTAACATCGAACGGCTCGTCCACGGGATACGACCAGACCTCAATCTCGATAGCAGCCGGTTCGTACCACTGGGCCTCCAGCCATTTGTCGCCCATATGCTCTTTTAAGGCCTCTAGCTGATACTTTTCGAGAGCAATGGTTGGAGCAGAGTCTTCATGGGCAAGATCGGACATATAGCTAAGGGCAGACACACCGGAAAGCAGCGCATCAACGGCCCGCAATTCTACCCTGTTGATTGTCCCCTTAAGCCGAATGCGTTCTATAACTGGCGTGCGAAGATAGTCCTCAAACCCATCCAGCAACGTCTCGGTCGACAGCCCGGCGTCGCACAATATACGCTTTTTGCCGTCACGCATAATCAGCCCAGGAGCTATAGCAGCGATTTCCGAAAGATAGCCGCTGACGCTTGCCGCGCTTTTGCCACACAAACGCGCTAGGTCGCCGGCGGAGCAGTCAACCCATCGTCCCGCAATGAGATTTAGAACGATTCGTTGAGATTGGGGCGAAAGCGGGGCAGCAAGAGAAGCACCCAGCACCTCATCGGAAATAACGGCTCCGATAAACGGCAGAAACGCATTTCGCTCATCTCGGATATATGCAAGCCCCTCCGAAGAAAGCGCGCGCATAAAACCTAAATCCATAGCATCCCAGCAAATTGCCACCGGACGAGCATCTATCTTGCGCACTGCATTGACGAGATTTCGCGCCGAAATGACACTGGGCGGTTCTTTTGGTTCCGCAACAATAAAACGGCCTTGCTCAGACATGCCGAGTCGTGCCAAGCGAAGCGAAAACCGCTCAAGATACATGCGAGGAATCTGCATCTCAACTGGCTCTGAGTCGATGGCGAGCTCTAAAGAGAAGAGTCTTTTAGGGAGACAATTTAGCAGCATGTCCACTCACCGTTTTCATTTCAGTTAGATTTTAGTATCTATCTGAAATTATACTGAATCGTATAAAATCATCAATCATCAAAGCCAAGCGCACCATTCAAAACGCAACAAGGGGCTCCCCCGTTCTTTAACGGGGGAGCCCCTTGCCATATCTATTTATCAGCCTACCCGGTTCTCCAGATCAAAAAGCGCACGAGCAAAGTGACGTTCGTCCAGCAACGTTACCCAAGGATCTGGGCGGGCGTATAGGGCAACATCGATCGCGGGTTTTGCACGCAAAGGAGGCCACTTAATGTGGCCTCCGTCTTGCGCAGGACTGCCCGAGCAGGCGACCAAAGCCCCCGGCGCGCCCGTCTAGCCAGATGTACGGGTTTTCCAGGTGCGGCAAATCGGCCTGAAAGAGGAGGGCATAGACCTTGAGGTCATGCCCGACGATTGAAGGCCGAAGTGCCGTGCCTGGGAAAGCCGCCTAGGTCAGTTTCACTATAGGTGCAAAGCCCTTCATAAGCTTTTTGGTCTGGCCGGTCTTTTCGAATTGAACCTCGATCATGTCTCCGGCGACCAAGATCACGGTACCCGCGCCAAAGGTCTTGTGGCTCACGGTATCGCCCGCGGCAAAGTCCTGCGATGCGCTGGCGCGATCGACCTTGCGCTCCACCGTCGGCGACACCTTAGACGACGGCTTTTTGGCTCGCGGCGCGCCCGAGCCAAAGGTCGAGGCAACACGGCCGGCGTCGGGCGAGACCCCACGATGGCGCTCGGTCCCATAAGTGCTGCCGCCAAAGAAATCGTCAAAGCTCGATCCGCCGCGCGAACCGGAACCGCCGGTCGAGCGCGTATGCGAACCGAACACCTTGCCGCCGTACATATCCGAGCCCATACCCGATCCAAAGGTGCCGTGTCGGTCGCCGCGCTTCTCCCAGCCCGTGCCCTCAAAACCAGCAGAACCGATACCGCTAAACTCGATATCCTCAAACGGTATCTCGTTGAGGAAGCGCGAGCGCGGGTTGGCAGAGGTCGAGCCGTAGGTGCGACGCGTGGCCGCATAGGTCAAGAACAGTCGCTTACGGGCGCGCGTGATGGCGACGTAGGCCAGGCGACGCTCCTCCTCGAGCTTACCCGGGTCATCGCTGCCGCTAAAATCGTGCACGTGCGGGAAGATACCCTCCTCCATGCCGGCCACGAACACCGCCGGGAACTCCAGGCCCTTGGCGGAGTGGATGGTCATCATGGTGATGGCATGCGTCTCGCCGGCCAGGGAATCCAAGTCGGAGCGCAGGGCCAGCCACTCCATGAGTGCCGGCAGCGCCTTGCAGGTGAGCGGACCGTAGGTGCGCTCGATCTCGTCGGCATGCACGGCACCCGCCGGCAGCTCTGTCGGCGCGGCATACGCGTTGCCCGCGATGGCGGCGGCCAGGGCATCCTGCGGCGAGAGCACCGGGGCGGCTAGGCTATCGAGTGGATTGGAACCTGCGGCATCGCGCGCGCCGACAAGTGCCTCAAACGAGGATGCCGGGGCGGACGGCCCTGGCTCGGGCGCGGGCGCACTCACCACGACGGGCTCGGACTCGACGCCGGCAGGCACATCGGCAACACCGGCTGCACGCAGCTCTTCCAAGCTCTCGAGCGTACCCTCTATATCCTCGTGCGTCTCCTCAAATTCGGCGGCGACGCCCAGGAATTCCTGGATGTTCTCGGCGCGGCTCTCGGACTCCATGGTGCCTTCGGCGCGGAAAGCCTGCAGCAGGCCCGTCTTATCGACGATCATCTCGACAACATCCTTGAGCTCGCCGTCCATGCGGCGACCCTCGCGCACCAGCGACACAAAGTTCGACAGACCGTTGCGCACCTTGGCGCTAAACATGCCCGTCTCGGCGCACGCGATCTCGCAGGCCTGGAAGAACGAGCAGCGGTTGTCGCGCGCCAGCTGTTCGATCTTTTGGATCGAGGTGGAGCCGATGCCGCGGCGCGGCGTATTGATGACGCGTTTGACGCTCATCTCGTCGGCCGGGTTCACGATCATCTTGAGGTAAGCCATGACGTCGCGGATCTCGGCACGGTCGAAGAATCGCGTGCCGCCCACGATCTTATAAGGCACGCCCGCGCGCAGGAACATATCTTCGAGGATACGCGACTGGGCGTTGGTGCGGTAGAACACGGCGATGTCGTCGTAGCTCGTGCCCTTGGCGTGCAGCTTTTCGATCTCGCCGGCAATCCAGCGACCCTCGTCGCGCTCGTCACTCGCCTGGAAGGCCTGAATCTTCTCGCCATCGCCCTCGGCCGTAAACAGGCGCTTGTCCTTGCGCTGCGAGTTATGGCGTACCACGGCGTTGGCGGCGCTCAGGATATGGCCCGTGGAGCGGTAGTTCTGCTCCAGCTTAACGGTCTTGCAGTCTTTAAAGTCCTTCTCAAAGTCCAGGATATTGGTAATGTCGGCGCCACGCCAGCTATAAATGGACTGGTCGTCGTCGCCCACGACCATGAGGTTTTGGTACTTGGCGGCCAGCAGGTTGGCGATCTCGTACTGGACGTGGTTGGTGTCCTGATACTCGTCGACGCTAATGTAGCGGAAGCGCTCTTGGTACTTGTCGAGCACCTCGGAGCGGGTGCGCAGAAGCTCGAGCGCGCGCACGAGCAGGTCGTCGAAGTCCATAGCATTGGCGGCGCGCAGGCGGCGCTCCAGCTCCAAGTAGACCTGCGCGGCCTTTTTGTCGTTGGGGCTATCGGCGGATTTGAGCATGTCCTCGGGCCCGATCATGGCGTTTTTGGCCGAGCTGATCTTGCTGCGGATCATATTGATGGGGAATTGCTTTTGCTCGATGCCGAGCGCCTGCATAATATCACGCACCATGCGCTTTGAGTCGTCATCATCGTAGATGGTGAACTGACCGGTGTAGCCCAGCAGGTCGGCGTCCTCGCGCAGCATGCGCACGCACATGGCATGGAAGGTACACACCCACATGCCGCGGGTGCCGCTGGGAATGAGTGCCGCCAGACGCTCGCGCATCTCGGCCGCAGCCTTGTTGGTAAACGTAATGGCGAGAACCTGCCAAGGCTTAACACCCAGGTCGCCGAGCATATGTGCGATGCGGAAGGTCAAGACGCGGGTTTTGCCCGAGCCGGCACCGGCGAGCACCAGCAACGGGCCCTCGGTGGTCAGAACTGCCTCGCGCTGGGCGGGGTTCAGGCTGTCAATGTCGACGAACGGCTTGGCGGGCTTGGGTGCCGGCGCGGGAGCGTCGTAGATGTCGAGCGGGACGAGCTCGGGCTCCGGCGCTGCAGGGGCGGTGTATGCATCGAGCGGCACGGGTTCCGGCGCGGGCGGCACGGGTACCGCGGCATTCTTTTCCCAGGGCAAGGGCTGGGTCATGGGCGACTCCTCATCTGACGGACGGCGCGCCTGCGGGCGGCGCCATAGTTTGAGCCGTACCAGTATACCGAGCCGCGCGGACACCGACGTAAATCACACCGCGACTCCGTCCGCCGCCGCCACCCAAGCATCACCAAATAAGTTGCGGTGAAATAGTTCCTGAAACCAGCCTTCTGGCCCCCAAACAGGAACTATTCCACCGCAACTTCGATTGGCTCAGAGGTATAGAATATCTACCATTTCTACCCCGTCCCCAAATGGCAGGAGGGTTGCTGTGAAGCATAGGGTGCTCTATTACATGGTCGACGGTTCGACCGAGGCAGGCCAGGCGGCGCTCGACACAATCGAAGGTGGCGATCAGATTGAGCTGGTGGGCTGCGCGCATGAACCCAATGTCTGCCCCGCCGCCGAGCAGCTGGCCGGCTGCGAGGGCTTTGTCGGCGAGTTTGGTCCCGTCGATGATGCATGTGCCGACGCCATGGCCGCCACGGGGATGCGTATCGTTTCGAACATGTCCATCGGTCTGAACCACGTTGCTGTCGACCGCCTTGCCTCACACGGCATCACCGTCACCAACTGCCCCGGGTATTGCTCGGACGACGTCGCTCAGCACGCCATCGCTTTAATGCTTGACCTGATGCGCCAAGTTACGTTCCTCAACCGCGACGTGCGCGACGGCATCTGGAATCCGATGGGTGGCTACATCATGCACCGCACGCAGGGCCGTACACTGGGGCTTGTCTTTTTTGGCAGCATCGCGCGCGCCGTGGCACCCATCGCACAGGCGCTCGGCATGAAGGTGCTGGTGTGGGCACCGACCAAGAGCGCAGAAGAGCTTGCCGCCGCCAGCTGCGTCAAAGCGCAGACGCTCGACGAGCTGCTCGGTGCCTCCGATATCGTCAGTCTGCACTGCCCGCTGATTCCCGAGACCGAGAGTCTCATTGGCGAGCGCGAGCTTGCGCTTATGAAACCCACGGCGTTTTTGATCAACACGGCCCGCGGACCCATTGTGAATGAGAATGCCTTGGTCGCCGCACTAGACGAGGGCATCGCCAGCGGTGGCACGCGCGGTATCTGCGGCGCCGCACTTGACGTGCTTGCCGACGAAACCGAACCCAACCAGGCCTTGATCGCCCACCCACGCTGCATCGTCACGCCCCATTGCGCCTACAGCACGCAGGAGGCCTACGACACCGTCCGTCGCATGTCGTTGCAAGCCGTGGTCGACAAACTCGTCTTTAACCGCAAGCCCCAGCACACCGTTGCCTGAATGCGGTAAAGGGACAGTCCCTTTACCGCATTCGGCATTGCCCTCAAACCGCCACCAACATTTTTCGAGTTGTTCGGCCTTTTCCACTGGCGCCACGCAAGGGTTACTGAAATAACTTGAGCGTTCTTGTCCTATTTTGGGAATATTCTCGCTAATTTACGCATATAGTTCACAGAAGCAAACACTACTGAGAATGTTAATGGTGCCGAGATGGCGTTTTTGGTCAGCGAGAGACCTCCAAGAGACCGCACAACTCGATTTTTGCTGGTGGCCAGGAAGAACAGCCAGCTCATTCGCCCAGATCACCATCTCCCCCTGGGATTGGTGAAAAGGGGTCAAGCTAATCTGCGCCAAGTTGGTGCAAAATTACCTGACCCCTTTTCACCAATCCTTTGACAAAGAGGGCGGCATAGACCTTTTGTCCATGCCGCCCGCTTTGAATGACAAGCTGTCGCCCTGGCCGCCGCGCAGCGTCAACCAAGTTACAGGCCGAGCATAGGCTCCAGAACAAAGAAGTACGCAAGCACCACGATGCCCAGGATGATGCGGTAGACGCCGAAGCACTTGAAGTCGTGACGGCGGACGAAGCCCATGAGCCACTTGATGGCAATGAGCGACACCACAAAGGCGACGACGCAGCCCACGCCCAAGATAGCGACCTCGTTGGTGCCGAAAGTACCACCCTTAATAAAGTACTTGACCAGCTTGAGCGCACTTGCGCCAAACATAACGGGAATAGCCAGGAAGAACGTGAACTTAGACGCCACCGAGCGCGTGCAGCCCAGCAGCAGGCCGCCGATGATGGTGGAGCCGGAGCGCGATGTGCCCGGAATCAGCGAAAGTACCTGGAAGCAACCGATACCCAGCGCGGTCTTCCAGCTCAGATCTTCGAGCGTAGTGATGGAGCCAAAGTCCAGGCTATCGTCATCGTCTGCAGCGGCAGTCGCAGCGGGCGCGGCAAAATGCGCACCAGCGGGGCGTCCGCCCGCCACCACGGCACGCGAACCGAACGAACCGGCAAGAGCGGCCTGATCGCGCTTGTTCGCGCGCCAGTTCTCAATCACGATAAACAGCACGCCGTACACAATGAGCGCCAGCGCCACGACGGGAGCATTGTAGAAATGCTCCTCCATCCAGTCGTTGAGCGGCAGACCGATCGCCGCGGCGGGAATGCAGCCGAGCACAATCTTGCCCCACAGCACCCAAGTGTCGCGACGGCCCTCCTTGCCCTTGCTGGGAGAAAACGGGTTAAGGTCGTAGAAGAACAGGACGCAGACGGCCAAAATGGCGCCAAGCTGAATCACGACCAGGAACATATTCCAGAACGTCTCGCTCACGTTCATCTTGACGAACTCGTCCACCAAGATCATGTGACCCGTCGACGAAACGGGCAGCCATTCGGTGATGCCCTCGACCAGGCCCATGAAGGCAGATTTTAGAAGCTCGATAATATCCAAAGGGACCCCCTCGTTAGACACCCGCCGGTAGATGTTCTGCGGACGATGCGGGCGATGTCCCATTATCAACCGTTGGCGGTGCGACCGCGCCCGCCCTTACCAAAAAAACTCGCCCGTTCACAGAATTGCGAGCGGTCAAACCGAAATCCTTGGGTATAACTGCGACAAGGTAAAGTGTCCAGCGGTCAACGCACCCGCGCCCGCCCGACGCACGAGCCCCGCGCCCGTGCGATAGACCAAGGAGGAAACCATGAACGAGGGCTACACCAAGGTATTTGTTTCACTCGACGGTACTGAGCAGCAGGATTTTGTGCTCGCACGCGCCATCAAGGTCGCCGCGAACAACGGCGCTAAGCTGATCATCGGCCACGTCATCGACTCCACCGCACTCGAGAGCGCCGGTTCCTATCCGGTCGATCTGGTCAACGGCCTAGAGGAGGCATTTAAGAACTCCATCGCCAAGCAGCTCGAAGAGGCCAAGGCCAATCCCGACATTCCCGAGGTCGAGGTCATGATTCGCGCCGGCCGTATTCGCGAGACGCTCAAAGACGAGATGCTCGACGTGGTCAAGCCCGACCTGGTGCTCTGCGGCGCGCGCGGCCTGTCCTCGATCAAGTATGCGCTCCTGGGCTCGATTTCGACGTTCCTGCTACGCAACACCGACTGCGACATTCTGGTCGTGAAGTAGCGTTGCTCCCCCCGGCCGCGGGGCCTTCGCAGCCTTACTTCAGCGAGCTGGCTGATGGAAAAATGGCGTGCCGCCCCGATTGGGACGGCACGTTTTTGTTATGACACGTTTTTTGTTATGGGAGATTCATTTGAGCCTCATAGCTATGTTCACGTTCGGGAACATAGCGCCAGCTGCCTTAGCTAAGTTCACGTTCGGGAACATAGCCGTCCGCACCGCAAGACGGCCCGACTACTCAAAGTATTGGAACTTGTTGGTCGAGAAGGCAAACGTGACGACAAAGCCTTCGCCGGAGTCGGATGCCGCGGTGACGTCGATGCCCATCTTGGAGCACAGACGCGCCACCAGGTAGAGGCCGATGCCCGTTGCGCGCTTGGTGGTACGACCGTTGTCGCCGGTAAAGCCCTTCTCGAACACGCGGGGCAGATCTGCCGCGCTCACGCCACAGCCGTTGTCGGCAACGATAAGCTCGATGTGCTCGCTTGCCAGGCCCTCGTCCAGCAACGCACCCGAAAACACGATCCTTGCGCCGTCCTCACGCGCATACTTTATGCTGTTCTGAATGAGCTGGCCCAGAATAAACTCGAGCCACTTCTCGTCGGTAAAGACCTCAAAGTCGAGGTTCTCGCACACCGGGGCCACGTGCGCCGCGATGAGCTCACGCGCGTTGGCTTTTATCGCACCCGTCACCAAGGTCTTGAGATCCCAGCGGCGAATCAGGTAGTCGCGCTCCACGACTTCCGAGCGCGCGTAGTACAGCGCCTGGTCGATATAGCGCTCCATACGAGCCAGCTCACGGCCCAGGTCATCCACGCGCGACAGGTCGTCTTCGCTGCCGTCCAGGTTTTCCAAAATCAGGTGAGCCGCCGCCAGGGGCAGCTTGGCCTCGTGGACCCAGCTCTCGATATAGTCGCGATAGTCATCGGTCTGATGCCGGCCTTCGGCAACCTCGTCGCAGGCAGCTTTGCCCACCCGTCGTAAAACCTCGTACTCGAGCTCGCCCTCGGCATAGGTTGGGCATTGCACCATCTCTTGCACCCATGCGGGGCTCTCCAGCTCCTCGGCCGCGCGCTCCAGCTGACGCAGAAAACGGCGACGACGCGCGTACTCGATCACAATACCCAGCATGCCAAAGATCAAGGACACGCCGACCGCCACGACCACGATAGAAACGGGTGCGCCGCCGACCGTCAGCACAAAGCAGCTCAGCAGTACGCCGCCCGTCCACACGGCGACGGGAAGCAGCGCGTCTTTAAAGAATTTGGCAAACGACATGACCGGCACCTAGACTGAATAGCCCTGACCGCGGTGCGTGGTCAGATACCCCTTGATACCGATTTTTTCGAGTGTAGTGCGTAGGCGGTTGATGTTGACGGTGAGCGTATTGTCGTCCACGAAGGCATCGGAGTCCCACAGGTCCTGCATAATAGCCGAGCGCGAAACGATCTTGCCCGCGCGGCTCAGAAGCAGCGAGAGGATACGCAGTTCGTTTTTGGTGAGCACGGTACTGTCGCCGGATGCCGTATTGCTGGCTATGGAGCGGGCGAGATCGAGCTCCAGCCCCTTATGGACGAGCGTGCTGCGCTCGCCCGCCGTCGCGGTGCGACGCAGCAAGGCATTGATGCGCGCCACGAGCACGCGCGCGCTATAGGGCTTGGGAACGAAGTCGTCCGCGCCGAGCGTCATGGCCATGACCTCGTCGATCTCGGTCGTGCGCGACGTGAGGACGATGATGGGGACCTCGGATTCGTGACGGACTTCGTGGCAGATATGCTGGCCGTCCTTGACGGGAAGCGTGAGGTCGAGCAGCACCAGGTCGGGCGCGGCGGCGAGAATATCGCGCGAGACGTGCTCAAACGATTCGCATGCCTCAACCTCAAAACCGGCACGGGCAAGGATATCGACAAGCTCGCGACGAATGGGCTCGTCGTCCTCAACGATATAGATCAGCGCCATGGATTCCGCTCCCCTCTTGGTTGTCTTGCCACCATTATGGCTGCGAAACTGCAGGTGTGCACCGCGCGCGGTGCCAAGGTGACAGAACTGTTCGCGAGCGGGGGCGTTTTGTCCGCCTCGCACTCGCAGCGGTGGCGGGGACCAAAATGATTCTTTAATCCCCGTCCCAAAATAATCATTTAGCGGCGGGCGCGGAGCTTTTCGTAGCCGTCGGCGAAGAAGGCGACCGTGGCGGCGTCGGCCTCGGCGGCGTCCGTCTCGGCGGCGGGAACCACGCCGTGCTCGTCGCTCACCAGGAACAGCGCGCCCTTGAGCTGAGCGGGAATGTCCACGCGCGTGACCGGGATGCCCTTGGTCTGGGCCAGCTGTTCGATGAGCGTCGCCGTGCCGCACAGGCACTCGTCCGCTGGCGCCACAAAGGCCAGCTCACCGTTGTTGACGGCGGCGAGCAGCTCGGGCGCCACGCCGGTCTCGTCGGCCTCGGAGCGAGCCTCGGCGGAGCGGGCACGCAGCGCCTTGGCCGACGTATCGGCCAGCGGCTCGTACTCACCCACCGTCATGGCGGCATTGCCGTTAACGTCGATTACCAGCATGAGTACGCCGTCGCGCGCGGTGTAGTCGCCCTCGGCAAGCGACCACTCAACGTGCTGCTTGGCCCAGCTGAGCATGTTATGGGTAAGCGGTTCGCCCTGCACCAGGCGCTCGGACAACGCGCGGATGTGACGATTGAGCATGGGTACCTTTTTGTTGGACATGCGCCAACGGCAGATGAGCGCAGGCTTGTCGAGCGTGAACTTCTCGACCGCCTCCTGATTGGCGCAAAAATCCTCGTACGCACGCTGATCCTCGGCATTGCCAAACAGCTCGGCATCATCAATCTGGGGCATGGTTGTACCTTTCGTGTTAGTCATTCCGTCCTCTTATACCAAAAAGACGGTCCTCCAAACGGAGCGACCGTCTTTTGCAGAGATTATTTTGACGATATGGTCAGGCGAACGATCAGCTTAATGGGATAGAACAACATCCCATTAAGGGTTTTCCAAGTGCCCGAGATTGCCCCGAAAGAGGAGCGCCGCGTACTAAATGTACGCAAGCGACGGTTTGAGGGGCAAGGTGCGGTGGCTGGGCAAGCCGCAGCGCCGCTTCCCTACTTAATGGCGGAAATGCCTGGCACCGGTGAAGACCATCGCAATGCCGTGCTCGTTGCAGGCCTGGATGCTCTCGTCGTCGCGCTTGGAGCCGCCGGGCTGGATGATGCAGGTCACACCATGCTCGGCAAGCACGTCGACGTTGTCGCGGAACGGGAAGAACGCGTCGCTTGCGCAGGCAAAGCCGCCCTTCTCCACGCCCTCGCGTTCGCAGAAGTCCTCGGCGCGCTCGCAGGCAAGCAGAGCAGAGTCAACGCGGTTGGGCTGACCCGGGCCCACGCCAATGCCGGCCTTACCCTTGGAGACCAAGATGGCGTTGGACTTGACGCCCTTGCAGACCTTCCAGGCAAACTCGAGCTCAGCCATCTCGGCGTCGGTGGGCTTGCGGTCGGTGGGGAACGTAAAGGTCGCGGGATCCTCGGTTACGTGGTCGACTTCCTGCACCAGCATGCCGCCGTCGACGGAGCGCAGCTCCACCTGAGCGCCGTGGTCCACGCCGCCGGTAGCCAGCACGCGCAGGTTGGGGCGCTTAGCCATGCGTTCGAGCGCCTCGGCGGTGTAGCTCGGGGCGATGATAACCTCGACGAACTGCTTGTTCTGATCGGCGAAGTGCTCAACCAGCTCATAGGGAACCTCGCGGTTGCAGGCGATGATGCCGCCGAAGGCGCTCTTGGGATCGCAGGCGAAAGCGCGGTCGTAGGCGGCCGTGATACCCTCGGCAACGGCAGAACCGCAGGGGTTCTGGTGCTTGAGGATCACACAGGCCGGCTCGTCGAACTCGCGGACCAGGTTCCAGGCGGCGTCGGCATCCAGATAGTTGTTGTAGCTGAGCGGCTTGCCCTGGATCTGCTCGGAGCCCACAAGCGGGAACTGCGAGCTCGCGGTGTTCTCGCAGCCTTCGGCAAAGCGATAGACCGTGGCCTTCTGCTGCGGGTTCTCGCCATAGCGCAGGTCGTCGACCTTCTCCAGCGAAACCTCGAGCTTGGCAGAGGTATCCGCCACGTCGCTTGCCTGGGCGGCAAGCCAACGGGAGATAGCCGTGTCGAAGGCGGCGGTGGTCTGGTAGACCTTCACCTGCAGGCGGCGACGGGTGGAAAGCGTGGTGCAACCGCCGGTCTCGCGCATCTCGGCCAGGACGGCGTCGTAGTCGGCCGGGTCGGAGATGACGGTAACGCTCGCGGCGTTCTTAGCAGCGGAGCGCAGCATGGAGGGGCCACCGATGTCGATGTGCTCGATGGCGTCCGCGAAGGTGACCTCGGGGTTAGCGACGGTCTTCTCGAACTCGTACAGGTTGACAACGACCAGGTCGATCAGCTTAATGCCGTGCTGAGCGGCCTCCTGCATGTGCTGCTCGGAATCGCGACGGGCCAGCAGCGCGCCGTGGACCTTGGGGTGCAGGGTCTTAACGCGGCCGTCCATCATCTCGGGATAGCCCGTGAACTCCTCGATGGGGGTTACGGAAATGCCCGCGTCCTCGATGGCACGAGCCGTGCCGCCCGTAGAGATGATCTCGACGCCAAAGTCGTCAACCAGCGTCCGTGCGAAATCGACGACGCCCGTCTTATCGGTAACCGAGATCAACGCGCGTGCGATCTTCACATCAGATCCCATGCAGTCCTCCTGTCTGGTACGCCGCCGTGCTCTGTGAGTCGGTGATACGTCGATCTGCAGCGCTCGCGCAGCGGCATTGAAAATACTGATTCAATGTAGCGCATCGAGCGCGACGATGCACCCCGCAACGGTCGCATGTGCAGAAAAAGCTCGCGAGCGGGGGTTGCAGGTGTGCCACTGGGCACGGTGAGTTGATGGAACACAGGGGCACCATAATTAGATGCCAACGGCGTGGTAGAACTGTGCTCGATATGCATCCGCAAAAGAAAGAGGCACCATGGTCTCGCGGGTTCTCTACCGACCGTTTGATACCGAAGACTTCGACGCCATCGCGCTGATCTTGCAGCAGCTTTGGCACAACAACTCGGATAACGATGAGTACAACCGCCTCGAAGCCGCATGCGATCTTGCCTACTGCCTTTCGTCCTCGACGTTTTCGCAGGTTGCGGTGATTGACGGCGAGGCGCGCGGCATTGCGCTTGCGCGTGCAGGACAGAGCTCCGGCGTCACTATCAACGAGCATTGGATGGATACCGAACGCTCGTTGCTGTCGCAGATGCGCGAGCTAGAACCCGAGTCGTGCGCCGAGTATCTCTCGTTTGTGCGCACAACCATCCGAACCAACAACCGCCTGCTCGAGAAAAGCCCACTGCCGCATGACAACGAAGTCACGCTGCTTGCCGTGGATCGCGACGTCCATGGCCTGGGCGTGGGCTCGGTGTTGCTCGATGCCGCGATCTCGTACCTTTCCTCGCGCGGGGCGACAAGGGCACACCTGTACACCGACTCCAACTGCTCGTGGAAGTTCTACGAGCTGCACGGCTTTAAGCGCACCGCCACGCACCGCGCCAACCGCGAGGAACGCCGCCACGCCATGCCGCGCGAAAGCTTCCTCTATGAGCTCGACCTAACGGCCTAGTCTCAGCAGCCACACCTAGTCATTTAAGTCTGTCCCCAATGACTGA
>CWGT01000068.1_pt1 | contig 47388 bp, 40 predicted proteins | sample 705021 | NCBI WGS metagenome assembly CWGT01 (sample SAMEA3735911, study PRJEB9488) | human gut metagenome | biome: ENVO:mammalia-associated habitat; material: ENVO:feces | place: Malawi | collected 2009-02-27 | reverse complement strand
CAAACCTAACCCATCTCGCCCACTCGGCGGGCACGGGGTCCAAGGTTGTCAAAAAAGCGGTCGGCGCGCAGGTGCGCCGACCGCCGATATATGGGGTCTGATGATTTTTACCGGCTAGGGCTTCTTATTCGTCGAGGAGATCCTCTGGCATGTCGTTGCCGTCGCCTAGGTCGACTGGCGCCTCTTCGGCGTCGGCTGCGGCCTCGGCACCTTCGCCTTCGGGCTTCTCCTTGGCGGCCGTCATGCGGGCTACGGCGCATACGCGGTCGTTATCGTCGACGGTCATCATCTTGACGCCCTGGGTGGCGCGACCGGTTTGGCTGATCTCGTCGGTCTTGACGCGAATGACCGTCGCGCCCTCCGTCACGATGAACAGCTCATGCTGCGGGCCCACCGTCTTCATGGCTGCGAGGTTGCCCTTGCGCTCGGTCATCTGGATGGTGTAGACACCCTGACCGCCGCGGTTCTGCTCCGGGTAATCCGAGACCGGCGTGCGTTTGCCGTAGCCGCGTTCGGTAATGACGAACAGGTCGCCGTTACCGTTGGTAATCTCCATACCAAGAACGCTCATGCCTTCCTTCATACCAATGCCGCGGACGCCGCTGGTATCGCGACCGGTGGCGCGCACCTGGTCCTCGGGGAACATAATCGCCTTGCCCGCGGTGGTTGCCATGATGATCTTGTCGCCCTCGCGCACGCGACGTACAGCGAGCAGCGCGTCGTCATCCCTCAGGTTGATGGCGATCAGGCCGTCGCGGCGGCTACGGTCGTAGGCGCTCATCACGGTCTTCTTGACCATGCCGCTCTTGGTGGCAAACATCAGGTACTCGTCGGCGGGGAACTCGCGGCAGCTGATGACGCTCGCGATCTTCTCGCCCTCCTCGAACGGCAACAGGTTGACGATCGCGGTGCCGCGCGCCTGGCGCGTGCCGACCGGCAGCTCATGCACCTTCAGGCGATAGACTTTACCCTTGCTCGAGAAGAACAGCACGTACTCGTGCGTGGACGCGATAAACATCTCGTCGATAACGTCGTCCTCTTTGAGATTGACGCCCGACACGCCCTTGCCGCCGCGCTTTTGGGCGCGATAGGCGGCCACCGGAATGCGCTTGACGTAGCCGGTGTGGGTGATAGTCACGACCATGTCCTCGTCGGCAATCAGATCTTCGACGTCCAGGTCCTTCTCGACATGGCTGATCTCGGTACGGCGCTTGTCGCCGAACTTCTTGGAAATCTCGCGCATCTCTTCCTTGATGACGCCCAGGATTTTCTCCTCGTGCGCCAACAGGTCCTCGTAGTAGGCGATGGCGCGGCGCAAGCCGTCCAGCTCTTCCTGAATCTTGTCGCGCTCCAGGCCGGTCAGGCGGCGCAGCTTCATCTCGAGGATGGCCGTAGTCTGCTCGGGCGTAAAGCCAAAGCGATCGATCAGGCGCCTGCTGGCCTCGGAGTCGGTCTGCGAGGAGCGGATGATGCTGATGACCTCGTCGATATGGTCGAGAGCCATCAGGTAGCCCTCGAGGATATGGGCACGCGCCTGGGCCTTCTTAAGGTCAAAGCGGGTGCGGCGGGTGACGACGTCGACCTGGTGGTCGATGTAGTACTGCAGCATCTCGCGCAGGCTCAGGCATTTGGGAACGCCGTTGACAAGCGCCAGGTTGTTGGCGCCGAAGGTCGTCTGCAGCGAAGTGTACTTGTACAGGTTGTTGAGCACGACCTGCGGGATGACGCCCTTCTTGAGTTCGATGACCAGACGGATACCCTTCTGGTTGGACTCATCGCGCATATCCGAGATGCCCTCGATGCGCTTGTCGTTGACGAGCTGGGCGATCTTCTCCTGCAGGGTGCCCTTGTTGACCATGTAGGGAATCTCGGTAAAGACTAGGCGGCTACGGCCGGTCTTGGTGGACTCGACATGAGCCTTGGCGCGCACGGTGATGGAGCCGCGGCCGGTCTCGTAGCTCTGCTTGATGCCGGCACTGCCCATGATGATGGCACCGGTGGGGAAGTCCGGACCGGGCATGATCTGCATGAGCTCGTCGACGGTGGCGTCGGGATTGTCGATCAGGTAGCACGTGGCCTCGATCGCCTCGGTGAGGTTGTGCGGGGCGATGTTGGTGGCCATGCCGACGGCGATGCCCTGGCTGCCGTTGACCAGCAGGTTGGGGAAGCGCGCGGGCAGCGCCTGGGGCTCGGCGAGCGACTCGTCGTAGTTGGGCTGCCAGTCGACGGTATCCTTCTGCAGGTCACGCAGGAGCTCCATGGCGGGCTTTGCCAGGCGGCTCTCGGTGTAACGCATGGCGGCGGCGCCGTCGCCGTCGATGTTGCCGAAGTTGCCGTGACCGTCGATGAGCGGCGTGCGCATGGAGAACCACTGTGCCAGGCGGACCATGGCCTCATAGACCGCGGAGTCGCCGTGCGGATGGTACTTACCGATAACTTCGCCGACCGTCCAGGCCGACTTCTTGTGCGGACGGTTGGGGTAGATGCCGCTCTCGTTCATTGCGTACAGGATGCGACGGTGCACCGGCTTTAAGCCATCGCGCACGTCCGGCAGGGCGCGCGCCGTGATGACCGACATCGAGTACTCGATGAACGACTGCTTCATCTCGCGGCCAAACTCCGAAATCTGGAGCTGGCCGCCGTTGATATCCTCGCCGGCCGAGGCACCACGGTCGACTTCGCCAAAGCTCTCCTCGAGCTCGGCGTCGTCATCCTCTTCTTCGTCCTCGGCGTCGGGGTTATAGGAATCCGGGTTGCCGTCCTCACCCTGCTCGGCGCGGGCGAGCAGGCGCTTCAGATCGTCGGGCATGCCGGCGTCGCCGGCCTCGTCCATACCCTCGTTATTGTTGATATCGTCTGCCACGTTACCTCCTCATGGTTTGCGTGGTCCATTAGTTCCCTACCACGGAGACGGATTACCGGGAATGCCGGATAACCCTCCTAGGTTTCCCAGGCGCCGCAGATTCGCCCGAAAGAGGATTGAGGGCGAAGGTGCGGTGGCTGGGAAAACCGAACAGGTTAGGCATCTAAGAAGCGTGCATCATGTGCATGCTTCTCGATGTACTCGCGGCGATAGCCGACCTCGGACCCCATTAGTTCGCGCACGGCGCGGTCCGCCACCACGGCGTCCTCGATCGACACGCGCTGCAGAATGCGGGTCTTGGGGTCCATCGTCGTCGAGGCAAGCTGCTTGGGGTCCATCTCGCCCAGGCCCTTGTAGCGTTGGACGGTATAGCCCTTGCGCTTCTTGGTGATCTTGCCGTCCTTGGCCTTGCCGTCCTCGTCGTTGTCGTCGGGGTTCAGTCCCAGGCTCTGAATGGTGTCGCGCAGGATCTCGTCTTCGGGCTGGCGGCCGTTGGGATACACGTAGTGAATCTTGTTGCGCACCTTAATGCCAAAGATGGGCGGGCAAGCGACGTAAATGTAGCCGGCATCAATCAACGGGCGCATGTACTTGTAGAAGAACGTCAGCAGCAGGATGCGGATATGCGCACCGTCGACGTCTGCATCGGTCATGATGATGATCTTGTGGTAGCGCGCCTTGGTAATGTCGAAGTCGCCACCGTCACCGGCGCTCGTCGTGACGCCGCAGCCGATCGCGGTGATAAGCGATTGAATGGTGTCGCTCGAGAACGCGCGGTGGTCGCCCACGCGCTCGACGTTCAAAATCTTGCCGCGCAGGGGCAGAATCGCCTGGATGTCTCGGCGGCGGCCGTCCTTGGCCGAGCCGCCTGCCGAGTCGCCCTCTACGATAAAGAGCTCGGTCAACTCGGCGTCACGCACCGAACAGTCGGCGAGCTTGCCGGGCAGCGACGCCGTCTCGAGCAGGCTCTTGCGGCGGGTCGCCTCACGCGCCTTGCGGGCGGCGTTGCGCGCCTTGCAGGCCTGTTGGGCCTTCTTGACGATCTCACGAGCGGGCTTGGGATGCTCCTCGAGGTAATCGGCAAGGCCGTCGGTCACGATCTTGAGCGTCAGCGCGCGCATATAGGAGCTGCCGAGCTTGGCCTTGGTCTGGCCCTCAAACTGCGGATCGGGCAGCTTGACCGAGATAACGGCCGACAGGCCCTCGCGTACATCGTCACCGGTCAGGTTGGCGTCTTTTTCCTTGAGCAGGTTCTGTTTGCGAGCGTAATCGTTAATCACGCGGGTGAGTGCGGTGCGGAAGCCCTCGAGGTGCATGCCGCCCTCGGGGGTGTAGATGTCGTTGGCAAACGACATGACGTTCTCGCCGTAGCCGCTATTCCACTGCAGGGACACCTCGACCTCGCCCATCTTGGTCACGGGCGCATCCGGATCCGATTTGCCCTCGATATAGATGGGCTCCTTAAAGGCCTCGGGGACATCCTTGCCCTCGTTGAGGAACTTGACGAAGTCGATGATGCCGCCGGCATAGCAAAACTCCTCCACATGGGGAGTCGCCTCGCGCTCGTCGGTCAGCACGATCTTGAGGTTCTTGTTGAGGAATGCCGTCTCCTGCAGACGGTTGTGCAGCGTGTCGAAATCGTAGATGCAGGTCTCGAAGATCTCGTCGTCGGGCCAGAAGCTGACAGTGGTACCCGTCGTCTCCGAAGTGCCCACGACCTCCATCTTCTTGACGGTCTTGCCGCGCGAAAACTCCATTTCGTAGATGTTGCCGTCGCGGCATACCTGTACGACCACACGCTTGGACAGGGCGTTGACGACGGAGATTCCCACGCCGTGCAGGCCGCCCGAGACCTTGTAGGCCGAGTTATCGAACTTACCGCCGGCGTGCAGGATCGTCATGACGACCTCGAGCGTCGGGATCTTTTTGATAGGATGCTCGTCGACGGGGATGCCGCGCCCGTTGTCGACGACCGTGATGGAGTTGTCGGCGTGGACCGTCACCTGAATCTCGGTGCAGAAACCGGCCATGGCCTCGTCGACGGAGTTGTCAACGATCTCCCACACCAGGTGATGAAGACCGCTGGCGCTCGTCGAGCCAATGTACATGCCCGGGCGCTTACGAACGGCCTCGAGACCTTCGAGAATCTTAATCTCGCCGCCATCGTAATCGTTTTCGTTTGCCACACGTCCTCCTTCAGTTAAGAAAATGTGTACAGCCGTACTAGTTTATCGTAAAAAAATACCCTCGGGAACGAGGGTATTTGGCTCTACAAGGCCACCAGATGCGATTTAAGGCTCTTTTTTGCTCTGCACGCCCTTGGCCCACTCGGCACTGGCTCTCATGGCGTTCTCGAGGGCCTCGCGCAGTTTTTGGTCCTCGATAGGTGCCACTTGGCGCTCGATCTCGGCACGCTCGGCATCGCTTAGGTCGGCATGCGGAGCCGGCGGACGCTCGGCCAGGACCGGGCGCAGGCGCTCCTTGGCAGCGGGCGGTGTGTGGCCGGGGGCGGTCGTCTTGAACACCAGGCCGTCGACGTGCGCACCGGCACGTTCCATGCGCGCGCGGATAATCTCGCGCAAAAGTGTCATCTCCTGCGTCCATGAGGGCGAATCGAGGTACACCAGCAGCTCGTTGGACTCGGGCAGGTAGCGCAGGCCCGTCACATGGCGTCCCTCGCGCGTGCCCGAGCACACTGTATTCCAGGCGTGATAGACCGCACGGGACTCCTCTGCAGCCTCCATTTGCGCGCGGCGCTCAGGTGTCGCGGCCGCCAGGACGCGCTGACGCTCGGCATCCAAAAAGCCGCCGAAGGCAACCGTTCCGTTCGCGCGCTCGTAATTAGCACGTCTCACCCATGCTCACCACCTTGGCTCGATCAAGCAGGTCATCGGTAAAATACCCCAGATTGGTAGTGGTTATGACTGTCTGGATATCATCACCGATCAGCTGCAGAAAAGCGCCTCGCCGCCCGGCGTCGAGCTCGCTCATCACGTCGTCCAAAAGCAGCAGCGGCGCGGTGCCTAGGATATCGCGCGCCACGGCCACTTCTGCCACCTTCCAGGCAAGCACCAGCGTTCGCTGCTGGCCTTGGCTGGCAAATGAACGGGCCGATCGACCCGCGACGGAAAACTCAATCTCGTCGCGATGCGGACCCACGAGCGTCACGCCGCGGCGGATCTCCTCGTCGGCGCGCTCCTCGAGCGCCGAGAGCATGTGCTCATACGCCCAGCCCCTGAGCTCGCCGCGATCCTCGATGCGAGGCAGGTCGCCAAGCGTGGACACATAGGACACACCGGCGGGCTCGCCAGATGCCACGCGGCCATAAGCGTCGCGCACATGGCCCGACAGCCGGTCGAGCAGGGCGAGACGATGCACGAGCAGGGCCGAACCGGCGCGGGCGAGCGATTCGTTCCAGGCGCCGAGCATCTCGCGGCAGCACCAGGTCTCCTTGAGCAGGGCATTGCGCTGGCTCACGCAGCGCCCGTAGGCACTAGCCAAATCGGCATAGCGGGCGCTCAGCTGAACGCCAAAGTCATCAAGTGCGGTACGGCGCTCGATGGCACCCCGCTTGACCATATCCAGGTGGTCCGGGCAAAACAGAACGCTCGGCAGCACCCCGCGCACACCGGACGCGGCGCAGCGCTTGCCGTTGCGGCTAAACGAACGCTTGCCGTCTTCCACGCCCAGCCCCATGTCCAGTACGCGCCCATCACCTTCGAGCCTCAGCTCGACCTTGCATGAGCCCACGCCGTCGCGCACGAGCTCGGCTGTGGTCGGATGCCTAAACGAGGCGCCACTCGTCAGCAGCTGCAGCGCCTCTATGAGGTTGGTCTTTCCCGCCGCGTTGGGGCCCGCGAGCACGGTCACACCGTCGCTCAGGGCAAGACGGTAGCTGTCGAAGCTGCGATAGCGCGCAACGGAAAGATCGCGTGCGTACATGGTCATGGGCAGTGCTAGATGCGCACCGGCATGACCAGGTACAGGTAGTTGATCTTGTCGTAGGACTTGAAGATGCCAGCCTGCGAATAGCTCTTGAGCTCCAGCGTGATCTCCTTCTCCTTGGACAGGGCATTGAGGCAGCCAAAGATGTAGTGGTAGTTGAAGGCGATGGTGCCCGACTCACCTTCGGCCTCAACATCGATCGTCTCCTGAGCAAGGTCCTGGTCGTTGGAAATGGAGGACAGGCCCATCTGGCCGTTCTCGACATCGATCTCAAACTTGACAGCGGGGTTGGCGCTCGCGATAACGGCCACACGCTTAAGGGCGGCGTTAAAGGCGGCTACGTCGATCTTGACGCTCGTCACGCACGAATCGGGGATGAGCTGCTTGTAATTGGGATACACGCCTTCGATGCGGCGTGACACGTAGGTGGTGTTGCCGGCCTCAAAGACAACCTGGGTGTCGGTGGCGCCAATCATGATGGTCGCCTGGCTGGCCATGATGTTCAGCGCGTCGTTGAAGGCGTCGGCAGGCACATTGAGCTCAAAAGAGCCCTCAAGCGTCGAGGTCTCGACCTGCGTATCGCACACGGCCAGACGGAAGGAGTCGGTCGCCACCAGACGCACGGTGTTGTTCTCGACCTTCATGTGCACGCCACCCAGGATGGGGCGGGCCTTGTCAGTCGAGGTGACGCGCCATACGCGACTTACCATTTCGGACAGGATATCGGTCGGCAGCTCGACGGCGCTCTCGATGGCGTATGCCGGGAACTCGGGAAAGTCGTTGGCATCGAGCGTGTTGAGGCGGAAAGAGCTCTTCTCGCAGCCAATCAAAACCTGACGCTCGGACAGCTCAAAGGTGACCGGGGCATCGGGAAGGGTCTTGGTGATGTTGGAGAGCATCTTGCAGGGAATCACCATCTCGCCCTCCTCTTCGACATGCGCCGCAATGCGGTGACGAATCGAGATGGTGTAGTTTGAGGTCTGGAATTCCAAGATGCCGTCTTGTGCCTTGACGAGCACGCCCGACAGAATGGGAAGGGTGGATGCCGAAGCGACGCCTTTCATAACGACGCCGATGGCTTGCGTAAGCGAGCTCTGGCTGACGGTGAACTTCATCTTTTAATACCTTTCTATAGATATAAATATCTTAATAATAGTAATAGTACTGACGAAACTGTTGATTACTCCTAAACGTGCAGGTCAGCCCTAAAAAGAGAATCGACAGGAACCTGTGTGCAACTGGGCATGTTTTCCACGTTCAAAACCTGCGCGAAACTTTTCCTCACCGCGGCTCGAGTTTTTGACACCTTATAACCGCCGTTTCGACAAGTTTTCAACAGGTGTGTCCATTTACCTACGAGCGCAGTGTAATTTTATCGCGCAGCGACTTGAGGTCTTCGGTGACAGTCCGGTCTTCCTGAATCATCTTCTGAACCTTTTTATAGCTCGTGCTGACGGTCGAGTGGTTGCGGTTGCCAAACTCGGAGCCCACGGCCGTCGTCGTCATCTCGCACATCTCAATCGCCAGGTAGATAGCGATATGGCGCGCCTTGGCGATATTGGCGTTGCGGCGAGGCCCGATGAGCTCCTCGTGCGTCACACCGTATTGCTCCTCGATGACGGACTGGACCGTCTGCACATTGATCTTCTTGGCCGATGTGTCGAAGTACTGGTTGGCGATGGCGTCGATGTCGTCAAAGGTGAGCTCCCCGCCCTCACGCTCGCGATCGCCCGCTTCGCCGGCACAACGCTCGCAAAAGCTCTCGAGTTCGCGAATGTTGGTGCCCGAGACCTCGGCCATGTGTTTAAAGTGCGCATCGGTCAGATGTCCGCCGTCGCCCCCGTAGGCCGCCAGCAGCGAGTCGTTGCCCGCCTCGGCTGCGGCGGCGATCGTGTTCTCGTAATACCGCTGCAAAATCTTATACTTCATCTCGTAGCTGGGCTCCGCCACCAGGCACAGCAGGCCGGCATTAAAGCGACTGGTCAGGCGCTCGTCCATATTAAGGTCCTTGGGAGCGCGGTCGGCGGCGATCACGACCTTCTTGTTGTTACGGATAAATTCGTCCATCAACTGGAAGAAGTAATCCACGCTCGCGCGTTTGCCAATGATGTTCTGGATGTCATCGATGATGAGCACGTCGACGCCGTGGTACGCCTGCATAATGGGGGCGTTGCTCTTCTTTTGGCGGTCGAATTCCGTCATCAAGTCGTCCAGATATGCCTGCGAATTGGCGTACTTCACCTTGATCTCGGGCGATTTCTCTGCCAGCTCATTTTTGATAGCGAGCAGCAGGTGTGTCTTGCCCAGGCCCGATTTGCCGTAGATGAACAGCGACGTGCAGGTACCGGGCGTGTCTGCAAGCATGGCGAATTTGAGCGCCGATCGGTAGGCAAGGCTGTTCTCCGGTCCGAAGACGAAGTTTTCAAACGTGAATTTCGAATTCGCTGCGAGGGGTGCCCCGTCCGCGTTTTTCTCGACTGCCGCCGGGGCCTCCGCCGAAGGTGCTGCCGGCGCTGCGGACGAACTCGCGCCCTTCGCCGGTGGCCTGCCATTCATTTGGGTCATCATGCGGCGGAAATCGTCGGCGGACAACGTGTTTTTGATTGCAATGCCCGATTCCTCGCCGGGTGTCGCCTCGTGTGCGACGGGCATATGCGTGGCGGTCGGGATGGGCGAGGGGGCTGGCTCTACCGCCGGTGCGACCGAAACGGTCGGCTGCGGTGCCATGGTTTCACGGGAAACATCGTCGCGTCGAAGCTCGGGCGACGGCTTTGCCGCTGCGGTGGCGGTCGCTACCGGGTGAGTGGCCGGCGCCGTATTTGCCGAGGCGCCTTGCGGTGCCACGACATTGAGCGCGATCGGCGCAAAGGCGATATCTTCCAGATAGGCCTCGATGGTCGGCTGATGCTTTTTGAGCTGAGCGATGGCAAAGCGTGAAGGTGCCTCAATCGTCAGAGTGTCCTCGGTCAAACTCACGGCGCGCGATTGTCCCAGCATATTGATGAGGCGTGCATCTTGGCCGTCGCGCTGACAAAAGGCGATGGCATCTCCCAGGATGATGCTTGCTTCCTCGTCCACTGTTTCTCCCGTTCCTTACCTTTGGGCTCGCACGCGAGCGCTGCCTACCTCGGTCAGATGATATTTCTGGCCATGTTTGATGACCAAGCCGGCTTGTGCCAAGTCGTTGAGCGTTCGCGACCACGTGGGCGCTGAGTTTCCAAACGCTCGTGCCAGGTCGGTTGCGCCACACTCCTGGTTTTGAGCCAGATAGCCCAGTGCCGCTTCGCCGCGCTCGCTCACAAATACGTTTTGCTGCGGCTGTGCATATTGATTCGCCGCATTAGGATACATCATTTGAGCTGCTGGTTGTTGAGAACTCTGCATGGGCAGCGGCTGCTGTTGAAAACTTTGCGGCCACTGTTGGTAAGGCTGCGGAGGCATCTGCTGGGCCCATGGGTTGTACTGCGCCTGGGGCATCTGTTGGTACGGCTGCTGGTATCCCTGAAGATGCTGTTGGGGATACGGCTGGGCGTATCCCTGCTGCGGCATATATTGGGGAGGATACCCTTGCGGGTACGGTTGGTAGCCCATTTGCGGGGCGTTTGGCATGGCCGCTGTCTGCTGCACGGTGCCTGTGTCCAGATCTGCCGAGCCTATGCTCTCCGGTATGTTTTGCATTGCGTTGCCCAGCGGTGCTTGGGGGTCTTGCATGGGAAAACATCCAGGCTGCTGCATGTGTGCCACGGGCTGCTGCATCTGCTGCGCCGCGGGCTGCTGCGCAAACGTGCTGGATAGGGGATATGCCGTCTGCTCCGTCTCGGGCCGCACGGCTGCCCCGCGCCCGCCGGCACGCTCGATTTCCTGCACGCGCTTGGGGTTCAGACTTACCGTCACGACGGTGCCGTTGCCCATGTTGTCCTCGATGGAGACGGCGCCGCCGGCGTTTTCCAAGTACTCCTGTACCATGGGAAATCCGGCGCCGGTACCGCGGATATACCGTTTCATCTTACTGTTTGCACTGGTCACGCCAAAATCGAAGGCACGCTCTTTGTCGTCGATGCCCGGACCCTGATCGGCAAAGCGGATGGTATCGCCACCGTCGAGAATCGAGATGATGGGCTCTGCAAAATGCGCGTGGATAAAGTTTTCGACAATCTCGCGGATAACCATCAGCGAGATGCGTCCTCCCTGCTCTTTCATGCACCGGTAGACGGTGTTGGTTGTCTCTTCCAAGTAGGTACGGACGTCTTGCGGTTCGATGACGATGACACGCGGTGTCGACAGCATGTCATCGTAGACCGCGATGCGCGCTGCATACATGGCCTTTGGTGCTTGTGCGGTGACCCGCTCACCCTCGTTGCGTTTTTCGCGCACGCCGGTGATGTGCTCGTTGTCGGGTGCCGGATCACCGGAATCGACCATGGTGTAGAAGTCGTCAGACATGCCGCTCGCAATCTTTCAAAAGGTTTTGAACAAATAGTAGCTCACCGCGCAATGTTTCTCATCTTTCGACAAGTTTTCAAAACCTGTTGAAAACTTTGGAAAACGGACGAAAAGTTCTCAACATTTCCAACACGACCTGTTGAAAACTCGATGAAATTTCGTGAAAAGTTGACTGCTGCCTCAAATGCCGGTTCTTCTTATGGGGGAACCGTGTACTCTTTGCAACCTTTTACCTTTGATTTCTTGACATTTGAACATTGATTTCCCTACAATCTTCAAGCTCACGTGTCTATATCTGCGTCCGCGCCCCGCGGACACTCGAAATGCAGCAGGAGGAACTTAAGATGAAGCGTACGTATCAGCCTAATAAGCGTAAGCGTGCCAAGACCCATGGCTTCCGTGCCCGTATGGCCACTAAGGGTGGTCGTGCCGTGCTCGCCCGTCGTCGCGCCAAGGGCCGCAAGCGTCTCACTGTCTAGCAGCGATACACACATCTCGCATGAAGACTATTAAGTCTCGGCAAGATTTCGAGCATGTGTTCAGTCAGGGGCGTCGTTTCAATCATCCTCTGATTCGAATGACCATATGTGAATCGGTTGGCGAAGGCGACTCCGGAAGGGTCGCCTTCGTTGGTGCTAAACGACTCGGTTGTGCTGTCGTGCGCAACCGATCTAAGCGTGTGATGCGCGAGGCCGCCCGCAGCTGTGGATTTCCCGTTGCGGGTTATGACATCATCTTGTTCGCGACTCCCAAGACGAGGGTTTCCTCGCCGCAGGAGATGGACAAGGCATTGCGTTCGCTTATGAAACGCGCCGGCGTTGCCGGGGAGGAGCGATGAGCAATCACGTTTTGCGACGTGTTGCCATCGCTCCTATTCGCATATATCAACAGGTTATTTCGCCCTTATTACCTGACGCCTGCATTTATTACCCAACGTGCTCACAATACGCTATCCAGGCGATTGAGAAGTACGGTGTTTTGAGAGGCTGCTGGCTTGCCGTGAGGCGCATCGCTCGCTGCAATCCCCTGCACGTCGGCGGTTATGACCCTGTGCCTTAGCGGGCACTCGCTATCGGAGGAAAACTTACATGTGGGATTGGATCGTTAACATCCTTTTTGAGCTGCTCAAGCTCATCCAGACCTTTGCGGTCGACTGGGGCCTGTCCATCATCATCCTGGTGGTCATCATCCGTCTGCTGCTGACGCCGCTTATGCTCAAGTCGACCAAGTCGACGGCTCGCATGCAGGTGCTGCAGCCTAAGATGCTCGAGATCCAGGAGCGCTATGCCGACGATCCCCAGCGTCAGGCCGAGGAGATGCAGAAGTTCTACAGCGAGAACAAGTTCAACCCCATGGCTGGTTGTCTGCCGCTGTTGATCCAGATGCCTGTCATGTTCGCCCTATTTACGCTGCTGCGCAACCTTCCGAACTACTTTAACGACGGCACGTTCTCGTTCTTCAACATCCTGCCTGACCTTACCACCACGCCGAGCGCTTCCTTTGCCGATGGCTTTATGGTTGCGCTGCCTGCGCTGGTTTGCCTGATTCTGTTTGCCGTTCTCACCTTGATTCCGCAGCTGTATATGTCGCGCAATCAGACTGGTCAGCAGGCCCAGAGCATGCGCATGATGGCCGTTGTCATGACCGTCATGATGCTTTGGATGGGTTGGAGCCTTCCCGTCGGCGTCCTGCTGTACTACGACGTGTCCTCTATCTGGCAGGTTACCCAGCAGATTTTCGTGACGCAGAAGGTTATCGACAAGGCTAAGGCCGATGAGGAAGAGCGTCTTAAGAACGCCCCGCTGCAGGTCGAGGTTACCCGTCGCGAGAAGAAGCCGCGTCCGCACAAGAAGAATTAGTCGGGATATCAATCTTATTTAGGTACCTAACCTTTGGAGTACGTTATGTCTGAAGAGATCATCGAGGATATGCTTGAGGAGGTTGCCCCGCAGATTGCGGGCGATTATCCCGAGATTGCACAGCGCTACAAGGCCGGTGAAGAGCTGACCGATGAGGAGCTCGACACCATTGCCGATGTTGCGATTTCCATCCTGCGTTCCATCCTTTCGCACTTCGATGCCGCCAACTCTCCTATCGATGAGTACGAGGGTGACGAGGGTGAGCTGATTTTGGATGTTACGGCTCCTGATCTTGCTGTTCTCATTGGCCGTCATGGTCGTACCCTTGATGCCCTTCAGGTTATGTTCTCTTTGCTGGTGAGCCGCAAGCTTGGCTTTAGGTATCCGGTTGTGGTTGACGTTGAGGGCTACAAGAGCCGGCGTCAGGAAAAGGTTGCCTCTATGGCTCAGTCTGCAGCCGAGCGTGCTGTCCGTACTCATAAGAGTGTTTCGCTTCCACCCATGAATGCCTATGAGCGCCGACTGGTTCATATTGCACTTCGTGGCAACGATACCGTCGATACCCATTCTGAGGGTTCTGACCCTGATCGCCATGTGGTGATTGTTGCTCGATAATCTACTCGAGCTTATGCTAAGGGGGCGTGGTTTCCACGTCCCCTTTTTTTGTCAAAAGTTCTCGATACACTGATTTTTGTCAGAAAGGAGCTTCTGTTGTTTGTACTTACTGATCAGCAGGTTGACGAGATGCAGCGTCATCTAACTTCTTATTGCAAAGAGTATTCCTTGAACGTAACTGATGTTGAGCTGAAGAAATGTATTCAGCATTTAGATTTGGTTCTGGAAACAAATAAGACAACCAATCTTACCCGTATTCTTAACGTAGAAGATGCTGTCGTACTTCATATCCTTGACTCACTTGTTTTGCTCCCCTATATCAATAAGGCTCCTGAGGGAGCTTTGCTCGATATGGGAACAGGTGCAGGCTTCCCTGGTATTCCGTTAACCATAACCACGCATCGTAAAGCTACTTATATTGACTCAGTTGGCAAGAAGGTTGATGCTGTCAATTCTTTTGTTCATGCTCTTGGATTGAAACATGCTCATGCGGTTCATGATCGACTTGAAGAATATGCTCGAAGCCATAAGAAGCAGTTCTCTGTCGTAACCGCCCGTGCACTGGCCCCTCTACCGATTCTTGTTGAGTATGCGGCTCCGTATCTCAAGGATGGAGGGTTATTTGTTATCACCAAGGGCAATCCATCGGATGAGGAACTTGCTTCGGGCATGTCAGCGGCTAAGATCTGCGGCTTCACTTTGCTTCTGAATGACACAATCGATTTGCCTGAGGGCTTGGGCCACAGGGAGTTCATTGTTCTTAAAAAGACTCATCCAGCATCCGTTTCATTGCCTCGTGCAAATGGCATGGCAAAGAAGAATCCGCTTGCCTAGATGTTTCACGTGAAACATAATGGATAGTAACAACTTGCAGTGTTTCACGTGAAACATGGCGGTTGATATCGAATCGGAATGTTTCACGTGAAACATCCTCCGTTTGACAGCTTTAATACACACCAGGAGGGACCGTGGGATTTCGCGACGTTAAGCGTTCGAAGAGCGCAAAATACACGCGTATCATTGCAATCATCAACCAAAAAGGGGGCGTCGGTAAGTCAACGACGGCTGTAAACCTTGCAGCAGCACTGGGTGAGCAAGGTCGCAAGACACTGATTGTCGATTTTGATCCACAGGGAAATAGCACCAGCGGATTTGGAATTGAAAAGGAAGACCTTGAACACTGCATCTATGATGCATTGCTGAATGATGTGCCGGCAGAGTCGCTTGTTCTTGATACAAATTGCAAAAAGGTATTCGTTATTCCGGCTACAATTCAGCTTGCGGGCGCCGAAATTGAGCTCGTAAGCGCAATTGCTCGTGAAACTCGCCTTAAAGATTTGCTTGAGCCGATTCAGGAAGAGTTCGATTTTATTTTCATTGACTGTCCCCCTTCACTTGGCTTGCTTACCATCAACGCTTTGACCGCAGCAGATAGCGTTTTGATTCCGATCCAGTGCGAGTATTACGCACTCGAGGGAGTAACGAAGCTGCTTGAGTCAATGAAGATGGTCAAATCACGTCTGAACAAGGGCTTAGACACTTACGGCGTGCTTATGACCATGTATGACTCGCGTACTTCCCTGTCGAATCAAGTTGTTGAGGAGGTTCAATCGTACTTTGGTGATAAGGCGTTTAAGACATTGATTCCTCGTACGGTTAAAATCTCCGAAGCTCCGTCTTTTGGAGAACCGGTAATTACCTATGCGCCTCAAAATAAGGGTGCAAAAGCGTATATGAACCTTGCAAAAGAGGTGATCAAGCGTGCCTAGTGCAAAGAAGCGTGGGGGATTGGGACGTGGACTCAACGCTTTGGTCTCAGAGGCTGAATACGAGACCGGTGGCTCGTCCGCATCGGCTTCAAATGCCGCATCTGAAATAAAACTGCCTATTGAAGATATCGTTCCCAACCCTAATCAGCCGCGAATTCACTTTAATGAAACTGAACTTCGCGAGTTGAGCGAGTCAATCCAAGAACATGGCGTTTTGCAGCCGCTTTTGGTTCGCAAGCATGGAAACGGCTATGAGATCATCGCTGGTGAGCGTCGTTACCAGGCGTCAAAGTTCGCTGGTCTTGAGGAACTGCCTGTCATCATTAAAGATGTTAATGATGAGGAGATGCTGGCTCTTGCTCTTATCGAAAACCTTCAGCGTTCTGATCTAAATCCTGTTGAAGAAGCTAAGGGGTATCGTCAACTCATCGATGCCAGCGGTATGACCCAGGAAGCCTTGTCAAAGGCAGTGAGTAAGTCGCGCTCTGCAATTACAAACTCACTGCGCCTCCTCGATCTGCCCGAGGTCGTTCAGCAAATGATATTTGAGGGTAAGCTTACCGCTGGCCATGCACGTGCGATTCTTGCAGTTCCCTATGAAGATGCAAGGATTCGACTTGCTGAGAAGGTTGTTGCAGAGGGCCTTTCCGTAAGGGCGACAGAAAATCTTGCTCCGTTGTTTTCTGCCGGAGAGACGCCAAGGACTCCAAGGCCAGCAACACCTCAGTCATTCAAAAAAGCTGCTCGAGTCCTTCGTCAAGTATTTAACACGAATGTACGTGTGAAGAGCTCGCGTGGCAAGAATAAAATTGAAATCGAGTTCAAGGACGAAGAGGAGCTCTCCCGTATCCTTGGCGAAATGATTCAATTTGGGCAGGAGGATCAGGATGAAGAATAAGATTCTCGCGGCCATTGCGTTGGCAACCATTGTCGCGGCTGGTGCTTTTGCTAGCTATAAGCTTGCAACAGATGATGAACTTCGCGGTCGACTGCTGCGCGGAGCTCAGGATATCGTCGATACATCTAAGAAGAAAATGGATGTGATGACCGAAGATGTCGCCATGCGCACTGCACAGGTGACTAAGAATCCCAAGATCAACCAAGACTGGGTTACCCACCAGTGGGAAAATGTTGGTTATTAGGTACCTAACAATTACTTGCCTTTTTTGATGGGGCCCTTGTCTGATTCATCAGATAAGGGCCCTTTATGTTTGCGATAAAACTAAGCTTGCGTAAATCAAATCCAATAGTATGAATACAGATGAAGCAGCCCCGGTTGCATTATCTGCAACCGGAGCTGTCGGATGTTTCACATGAAACGTTATGGGGTGCAGACTCCCCTATGCGTTCTTCTGGACCTTGAAACGTTGCTTCAGCTGACCGCAGGCGGCATCAATATCATTGCCGCGAGAATTACGGATCGTGGTCTCGATGCCACGAGACTCAAGGCGGCGCTGAAGATCCTCGACCTTATGAATCGGCGACGGCTTGAGCGGGCTGCCCTCAATGTCGTTAAGCTGGATCAAGTTGACGTGACACAGCGTTCCCTCGCAGAAGTCGCAGAGCGCCTGCATCTCGGGATTCGTATCGTTGACGCCTTCGATCATGGCATACTCATAGGTCGGGCGGCGCCCAGTCTTCTCGGTGTAGAGCTGAAGCGCCTCGTGCAGGCGGAGCAGCGTGTACTTCTTAACACCGGGCATGAGCTTGTTGCGGGTGGACTGGATGGCGGAATGCAGGGAAACGGCAAGCGTGAACTGCTCGGGGATGTCGGCAAATTTGCGAATACCGGGAATAACACCGCTCGTGGAGACGGTGAGGTGGCGGGCTCCGATACCGATGCCGTCCGGGTCGTTGAGGATTCGGAGGGCCTTGAGAACCTCGTCATAGTTAGCAAAGGGCTCGCCCTGACCCATGAAAACGACGCTTGTAGCACGCTCGCCAAAGTCAGTGGATACATGAAGTACCTGGTCAACGATCTCTTGGGCGGTCAGCGAGCGCTTGAGGCCGTTGAGGCCGGTAGCGCAAAAAGCGCAACCCATGCCGCAGCCGGCTTGGGTGGACACGCAGACAGAAAGCTTGTTACGACGGGGCATGCCTACGGTCTCGACGGAAATGCCGTCGTGGTACTCAAGCAGATACTTGCGAGAGCCATCTTTGGATACCTGCTTGGCGAGCTCAGTCGGCGTGTCAAAGGCAAAAGCCTCTTTAAGCTGCTCGCGGAAAGCCTTGGGAAGATTGGTCATATCGTCAAACGAACAAACGTTCTTCTCAAAGACCCATTCGATGAGCTGCTTCGCGCGGAAAGCGGGCTGGCCGAGATCTGCCACGAGCTCGCGAATATCGTTTTGGCTCAAGTCGCGAATGTCCTGAGATTTAGTCCTGGGATTCATGGAAGCCTTTCGATTTTGGGGAAACGTAGAGGGTATCGCTACAATATGGTATCAGCTGCAGAAATTATAGAGGAGGAGTCTGCCCATGCCGGGTAAAAGCCTAGAGAACATGCACGTAGCGGTCTTGGCGGGCGGTCATTCCGCTGAGCGCGAGATCTCACTCAATTCGGGAAAGAACGTCGTGGCGGCCTTGAAGGAGGCCGGCTACACTTCGGTGGAGCTGCTCGACACAGCTGCCGATGATTTTATGGTAACCATGGCGACCGGTGGCTTTGACGTGGCGTTTATCGCCATGCACGGTGCCGGCGGCGAGGATGGTGCCATGCAGGGTGCCATGGAGACCCTGGGTATCCCCTACACGGCCTCGGGCGTGCTTGCCAGCGCCTGCGGTGCCGACAAGGAGGTCTCTAAGATCCTGTACGCCAAGGCGGGCATTCCCATTGCCCCCGGCTTGGCGATTGAGTCGGGCGATGAGATCGATATCGATCACATTGTCGAGGTTTGTGGCGAGCGCTGCTTTGTGAAGCCGGCCGTAAATGGTTCCAGCTATGGCATTTCCCTGGTCCATGAGCCCACCGAGCTGCCCGCGGCAATCGCCAAGGCGTTTAAGTACGGCGACAAAGTGCTGGTCGAGAAGTGCATCGAGGGCACCGAGATAACCGTCGGCGTATACGGCGAAGATGACGTGCGTGCTCTGCCGATTGTCGAGATCCGTAAGCCCGAGGACTGCGAGTTCTACGACCTGGACGTGAAGTATGTGGACCCCGCGGATATCCATCGCATTCCGGCACAGATTTCGCCCGAGAACTACGCTCGCGCCCAGGAGCTCGCCTGTGCTGCCCATAAGGCACTCGGCTGCCTGGGTATCTCGCGCAGCGACTTTATCGTGAGCGAGGATGGCCCCGTCATCCTCGAGACCAACACGATTCCCGGCATGACCGATATGTCGCTGTATCCGGATGAGATTCGCCACACCGATGACATGACGTTCCCGCAGGTCTGTGACAGTCTGATTCGTATGGGACTTCGTCGAGCGGGCACTGCATGCTAATCGAGGACGCTGTTTCGTCGGGAACGCCACAGTTTGTCATCGATTCCTACGCCACGCTTGCCGAGCGTGCCAAAACCCAATCGTTTGGTCTCATCGAGGAAGATGTTATCGTCCTCGATACCGAGACCACGGGTCTTTCGGTGCAGGACAACGAGCTTATCGAGATATCGGCGGCCCGCCTTTCTGGCCGCGAGGTTGTCGATCGGTTCGATACCTTCGTGCATCCCAAGCAGCTGATCCCCACCGAGATTACCGAACTCACGAGCATTACAAACGCCGATGTGGTGGATGCCCCATCGGCCGTCGATGCCGTGGCCGCTCTCGCCGATTTTGTCGGCGGCTGCCCGGTGATTGCGCATAACGCCACCTTTGACCGTTCGTTTATCGAGTCGGTCAAGGGCGGTGTCAACGTCAGCGACATCTGGATCGACTCGCTGGCACTGTCGCGCATCGCGCTGCCGCGCCTTGCCTCGCATAAGCTGTCTTTCATGGCCGACCTGTTTGGCTGCGACTCGGTGTCGCACCGCGCCAACGCCGATGTCGACGCCCTGTGTGGTGTGTGGCGCGTGTTGCTCGTGGCGCTCACCGACTTGCCTCAGGGCTTAATGGCGCGCCTGGCCGACATGCACCCCGACGTACCCTGGTCCTATCGTCCCATCTTCTCGTTCTTGGCGGGACAGAACCCCGGCTCCATCTTCTCTCTCAGCGCCGCCCGTGCCGACGTACTCAAGGCCGATCGGGCAGATGATCGCGTTGATGCGGACGAGCTACCGGTCCTTAAGATGCCGAGCCGTGAGGAAATCGAGGCGGACTATGCTCCGGGCGGTCTGGTTAATCGCATGTATCCCACGTACGAGCCGCGCGATGAACAGATCGCGATGGCGCTCGAGGTCCGTGACGCACTCGTTACGGGAACGCATCGCCGTGATTGAGGCGGGGACGGGCGTCGGCAAGTCGATGGCTTACCTGGTGCCTTTTGCCGAGGCCGCGCGCCGCAACAACATCACGGTTGGCATCGCGACTAAATCGAATAATCTTGCCGACCAGCTCATGTATCATGAGCTGCCCAAACTTGCCGAGCAGCTGGACGGGGGTCTATCGTTTTGCGCCCTCAAGGGCTATGACCACTATCCATGCTTGCGCAAGCTTGAGCGCATGAGCCGCGGCCAAGTCGAAATTACGACTAAGCGTGATCCTGCCGACACGCTTACGGCAGTCGCGGTCATCATGGCGTACGTGTGTCAGTCGGCCGATGGCGACCTCGACTCGCTCGGCATTCGCTGGCGCAGCGTCAACCGTCCCGACTTTACGACGGCGTCGCGCGAGTGCGCCCGTCGCCTATGCCCGTTTTTCCCCGATAAATGTTTGGTCCACGGCGCTCGCCGCCGTGCGGCGCATGCCGATGTGGTGGTCACCAACCATTCCCTGCTGTTCCGCAATGTCGCGGCCGAGGGCAGAATCTTGCCTCCGATTCGTCATTGGGTAATCGACGAGGCCCATTCCATCGAGCGCGAGGCGCGCCGTCAATGGGCGCGCGTGGTGTCGGCGGATGAATCGCGCGTTCTGTTTGAGCGCCTGGGTGGCTCGAGCTCCGGTGCGCTGAGCCAGGTTTCCCGCGATTTGGCAACCTCGGAGGGCTCTACGCTCTACCTGGGCCTTACTGCCAAGGCGACGTCGACGGTTGTACGTGCGAGCATGGCGATTGCCGATGTGTTTGACGGCGTTCGCGAGCTTGGCCGCCGTGCCCGCGGGGGCTATGACAATGCGAATCTATGGATTGGCCCCGAGCTGCGCGAATCTGACGACTGGCATGATTTCTTACAGCCGGCCTGCACTGCCATCGACGCATTGGAACAAGCGGACAAGAGTGTCGACGCGCTCGTGCAGTCCGTTGCCGCCGACAAGCCCGAGGTCGTTGTGGACTTGGGTGATATCTCGCGCCGCCTGCACGAGCTGGCCGAGAACCTCAAACTCATCATTGATGGCACCGATGAACACTACGTGTATTCGCTGCAGGTCAATCGCAGGCTGCGTGCCGGCGGAGAGTCAATGACCGCGGAGCGCATCGACATTGGCGAGGCCTTGGCAACCGAGTGGCTGCCCGAGGTCCACACGGCTATCTTTGCTTCGGCGACCATGACGGTTTCCAAGAGCTTTGAGCACTTTAACCACGCCGTCGGCCTCGATCGCATCGGTGCATCGACATCATCGTCGCTGCACTTGGATTCGAGCTACGACTTCGATTCGAATATGGCCGTGGTCGTGGCTGGGGATATCCCCGATCCGCGCGATCGTGAGAGCTATCTTACGGCGCTCGAGCGCGTGCTGGTCGACGCCCATCTTGCCATGGGCGGCTCGGTGCTCACGCTGTTCACCAACAGGCGTGACATGGAGGAGCTGTACGCCCGCGTCGAGCCCAAGATGGCCCGTGCTGGTCTGGAACTCAACTGCCAGCAGCGTAACTCGTCTCCGCGTCGTCTACGCGACCGGTTTATCAACGAACCGACCTCGTCGCTCTTTGCACTTAAGGCCTTTTGGGAGGGGTTTGACGCCAGCGGCGAGACGCTGCGCTGCGTCATCATCCCCAAATTGCCGTTCTCGAGCCCCACGGACCCGCTCTCATGCGAGCGCAATCTGCGCGAAGACCGCGCTTGGGCGCGCTATTCGCTGCCCGAGGCCGTGCTCGAGGTCAAGCAGGCAGCCGGTCGCCTCATTCGATCATCGACCGATTGTGGCGTACTCATCTTGGCCGACCCGCGCCTGGTGACGAAGGGCTACGGTAAGAAGTTCTTAACGTCGCTGCCCACGAGCTCCTATCAGCGCATCGAATCGGCGCAGATCGGGCACTATTTGCAACTGTGGCGCCAGGCGCATGAACGGCGCCGCTAAAGCGGACAGACGAGGGATTTTGCCATATCGCACAGACGCTCTGACAGGGCGGGGTCATCCAAGATGCGGATGGCCCCGCCCGCTGCGATTACCTGGCTTAACAGCCAGCGCTCGGAGCCGTAGCGCACATTCACTGTTGAGCTGTCCGCCCCATTGGGTTCAATCGACATGATGCCGGGCCAGTCTAGGCGCTCTGCCAAGGCGCGCGGCATGAGAAGCTTCGCGCTCCGCTCCGCCTGGGCGAGGGAGTCATGGAGGGTCGCGGGTTCCGGTGCGTGGCGCACGACGGAGTCATCGGTCAAGACCAGGTCCTCGATTTTATCCATGCGATAGGTACGCTGTTCATCGACCGCGACATCCCAGGCAATCAGATACGTTTGGTCGCCGTTTGTTGTGATACGCAAGGGGTCGACCAAGCGCTCGCGCGCTTGCGTGTCATCCATCGAGCGATACGAGATGCGGCAGCGAACGCCGTCCCGAATGGCGCAGCTCAGCTGCTGCCAGTGCGATCCGTGGGCGACGGTGTCAAAGACGCGCTGGTTGTAGCCGAGCTCTTTGGGAAGAAGTGCGCGCCGAATTCGAGCCGCCGCTTGGGGTTCGATCCCCAATGATTCAAGTTCATGGTTGAGCACAGCGCCCTCGGCGGCACTCAGACGCAGCGGTAGCACGCGCCCCGCATCACCGGTGAGGACCACGCACTGGCCGCGGTGTTCGCAGATAATACGTGCGCCCGATTCTCGGTCCGCAAGCGTCGAGACGATCTCGAGAACCTCGTCGAGCGATGCCCCCGTGATATCAAAGCGGCCGCAAAGCTCGTCTCGTGTCATGCCATTCTCGCCGGCGGCGTAGAGGGCCTCCATGATGTCGATGGCGCGCGAGAGTCTTTGCTCGCTGGTGAGTTTACGCACGGGCATGCTCGTGCACCGTCCTTTCGATGAGGTGATTCCACGCCTGTTTGAGAGAATCGGGGGCGACGGGCCTCATGCCATCCATGGCATGGGCCATGCAAAACGAGGCTGCGGCCTCAAAGTCGCGCACGTCAACGGTCCAAGTCCAACCTGCTTCGGTGCGCATGAGTTCGCCTCGTCCGCGTGTGAGACCGCTGATCATATCGGCCTGCGCTTCACGCGCGAACGAGAACGTAGCCGCAACAGGCGGGCGGTCGGCAAAATCGAACTCAAAGAATAAGTAATCGTTGAGGTTGAAATCCGCAGGGATGGCGTAGGCTTTCGAAGGTCTCCAGGCGCGAATGATGCGGTCGCAGCGGAATGTTCTGATATTGTCGGTGGCATTGTCGAGGCCGCAGAAGTATGCCGCGCCCTCGCGCTCGAACATGCCGTAGACGCAAACGGTCCGTTCGCGTTGCTCGCCGCGTCCGTTTTGGTACAAAAAGCGCAGCGCGCAACGCTCGGCAAAGGCACTCCATACCGCATCGACGGCGGGAGAGCGGCGGATCGGTGCCTCTCCTGTCGCCGACGTGCCGGTGAGGTAGGCAATCTTGGAGCGAATGTCGGCAAGCGGTGCGGCAAAGATGGATGAGCCTGCCGCGAGTGTCTGGTCGATGGCATTGAGCAGGATGTCGGCATCGTCTGCGGTGATGAGACCGCCCGCGGCAAACGTGTGCTCGCGGTCGATCGTCCACGCGCTCTCCTCGGTTTCCTGCGCTCCGGCAGCACGAACCTCCCTGATAACGATGCCGCGTTCGAGCAGCTTATCGCGATCGCGGCGGAACTTACGCTTGTCTGAGTCGATATTGCCCGAGCCGTATCCCAAATCGGAATCCAGGACGATTTGCTCGGTCGTCAGCGGTTCGGGAGAGCTGTTGAGTACAAAGAAAAGGTTGAGGATGCGCTGAGCCGTTTTATCGAAACCGGGCTCGGGTGCCCCCTTTTTAATTGTCGCGGTCGCGTCGCTTGCCGTCATAGAATCCTCGCATGAGAAGGTCGTTTGATGCCATGATTTTAGTCCGATATGGAGATTAGGCTATATCCTTGTCCGCTCGCGGCGTTAAGATGGCCGGAATTCGGTCGTTTGCGCTCGCTCGGGGTATACTTTCGACTATATACGGTTCTAATGTGCATACATTGGGCCTATTTGTCGGATTATGGATGTGGAGCGCACATGGCGAACACCCAGAACTATATTAACCACCTGCTGCAGAACACCGGCATTACGCCGGCGTGCAGTGAAGAAGAGCGCCTGGCTGCCGAGGATATCGCTCAGATTTTCCGCAACCACGGCTTTGACCCCGAGGTGCAGGAATTTAATGCTCCCGCGCCCAGCAGGTTGGCGTTTGCCGTTACCGGTATTCTGGCGTTTGCCGGCGCCCTGCTGATGGGTGTCGGTGGCGGTATCGGCTTGGTCGGCACCTTGCTGGCCATTGTCGGCGCCGTGCTCTACGTGCTCGAGCGCACGGGGCATCCCGTGGTTTCGCGCCTGGGAAAGACCGGTGTGAGCCAAAATGTCATCGCCTATCACAAGGCCTCGGGCCCGCTTGCGTCTCCGCGCAACCGCCCGGTCGTCGTGGTAGCGCACTATGATTCCCCCCGTGCCGAGCTCCTTGCTCGCGAGCCCTACGCTCCGTACCGCGCGCTCATCGCCAAGCTCTTGCCTGTCGCCACGATCGCACCCGCGGCTGTCGCCATCCTGCGTATCCTGCCGCTCCCCGGCGTGCTCAAGGTCCTGCTGTGGGTTGTCGCGATTCTGGCTTCCCTTGTGGCGCTGGCCAACGCCGCCAATATCATCTCCAACCGTTTTGTGCTTCCCTACACGTCTGGCGCGGTGTGCAACAAGTCCTCTGTCGCCGCCATGCTCGGTGTCATGGACAACGTTGCCCCCTATCAGGGCGAAAACGAGTTCCCCGACGACATCCCATTCGATACCTATTTTGGCGAGCAGAAGCGTCGCGCCGAGGAAATGGCGCGCGCGGCGGCCGAATATGCCGCGGCCCAGCAGCAAAACGACTACGGAAACACCATTGAATATGAGGAGCCTTCCTGCGACGAGGACGAGTTTGGCCAGCCGTCGGCGTCTGTCGATGTACCCGAGCAGGACGAGGCTTTTGATGGACAGATCGATGGTTTTGAGGGTGCCTCTGACGACGAGACGCTGATCGGCGTTGTCGCGCCCGAGGCTCAAGACCAGACTGCCCAGGCCGAAGTGTCCAATGAGGAAAAGTCCTCCGCCGAGCCGGCGGAGGAGCCCACAGTGGTCGAAGTCGCCGAGCCCAAGCCCAGGCTCTATCGCAATGCCGCCGGCAATATCCGCTTTGGTTCGGATGCCATCCGTGCGCTCGGCATGCTCCCCGAGTCCTGCACGCTCGATTACGAAGAGGGCGAGGAGCCGACGTTTGAGCCGGAGCCTGCTCCCGCGGCCAATACGGCTGTTGCTCCCGCCGAGCCGGTCGCTGCCCCTGTTGCTGCCACGGAGTCTGACGCAAAGACCGCACTCGATCCTGCAGCCGGTCTGGATATTCTGGCGCCTGCCGCTCCGGCACAGGTTGAAGACGAGACCGCCGACGAAGACTATGACGAGTATCCGCAGCGCGTGTCCTATGAGAGTGACACCGATTTCTCGGCCGAGCTTCCCTCGACAACGCCCCATGCCGATATCGCTTCCGCGTTCTCTTCGATTGGTGCCAGCGCTTCTAGCTTCTTTAAGGGTGCCCTTGCGAAGGGCAAGAAGTTCGTCGACGACTTTGAGGAAAAGCGCGCCGCTGCCCGCGAGGCCGCCGAGCGGGAGGCCATCGCCCAGCAGCAGGCCGCCGAGGCCGAGCGTGAGCGTGCGGCACGGGAGTTCGAGCGGAGCGAGGCCGCGCAGCCGGAGCCTGTCGATGTTACCGACGCCACGACGTCTTTCGAGACTCCGCAGCCGACATCCGCTGACGTTTCCGCGGCTGCGACGTCCTCTGAGGCGCAGCAGCCGGTCGATGGCACCATGTCATTTGATGCCACGATGACGTTTGAAAAGCAGGGCACCGCAATTGCCGAGTCCCTTCCCATCTCTGATGATGCCCAGGCTGCCGCCGATGATTCGGTTGTCGACGAGGCCGATTCCGTTGAGGCCAGCGCACCCGAGCAGGTCGGGGCTTCTGCTATGGAGCAGGAGCCCCCTGCGGTTGACGAGGCTCCCAAGACGGATGAGCCCAGGCCTTATTCTACGCAGATCTTTACCATGCCCGCGCCGAGCGACCCCGGTGCCACGGTGGCCAATATCGCTCCCACGCAAGACGAGACAGTTGACTCCCTCATGGCGCAGATTTCGTCTCAGGTACCTCCGCGCCAGCAAATGAATATCCCCGATCCGGCCTCAGCGCCTGCGCCCTCTTCGTCACCACTGGCCTCGGTCCCCGATCCGTCGCTGCCTTCGATGCAACAGGCCAACGCCGCGTCCCGCACGTCGCTGTTCGATCTTCCCGATCCTTCGGCACAGACAAATGATCCCTTTGCGACGGCGCAGGGCCCCGAGCCCACATCGGCACCGGTCGCGACCCCCATACCCATCTCCCCGGGTGCACAGCCGCTCGAGACCATCTCGGCTCCTACTTCGACGGGCGCCAAGCCGCAGAAGCGTGGCCTGGGCGGCTTGTTCGGCCGCAAAAAGAAGAACGAGCAGGACAGCATGAGCGACTGGTTGGGCGTCGAGGACGATTACGATGCCAAGAAGTCTGGCCGCGGCATTGGCTCGTGGGATAACTTCGAGGATGACGACGACGGCTGGAAGGGCGGCGCCACCTCTTCCGATGGTGCCTCTGCCGAGGATATGCTCTCGGCCGTTGCCTCCATGGGTGACGATGAGCTGCTCGGCCACGATATCTGGTTCGTCGCAACGGGCGCGTCCGATTGCGACGGCGCCGGCATGAGGGCGTTTTTGGCCTCGCATCGTGACAAGCTCCGCGGTGTGTTCTTCATCAACCTCGAGTCTATCGGTGCCGGCAGGCTTTCGGTGGTAACGGTCGAGGGAGAGCAGCAGCTGTTTAAGGGCGATCGCCGCATCATGAATCTTGTCAGCAAGGTGTGTAAGTCGTTCCACGTCGATTGCGGTGCATTCGAGATGCCCTATGCAAAAACCGATGCATCCGCAGCGCTCGAGGCGAGCCGTCGCGCCCTTACGATCGCCGGTGTGGACGGCCCGCGCCTTGCCTGCGCTCGCACCGAGGATGACCTGCCGTACAACGTCAATCCGACCAATATCGCTACGGTGTCCGAGGTCGTGACCGAGGTCATTCGTCGTTCGTAGACAGATCCGCTAAGGAGTCAGCGTGTTTTCGTACATCAAGCGCCATTGGCCCATCTATCTGATTTTGACCCTGATCGCTATCGCATTGGGTTTTGGGGCCGCGTATGTCGTCGGCGTTAAGGGATCGACGCCCGAGACAACAATGAACAAAGAGGTGGACCAAGAGCAAAGTTTGGGCGCCGACGGTATTTCCGAGTCCGATCAGGCGGCCATCGATGGCGGTTCGTCATCTGCTGAATAGCCGATTCATCGTTTATGCCCAAGGCGGGTGAGCCGGGAGACTGGCTCGCCCGCTTTTTCATCGTGCTAGCGCTTCTTTATGGCCGACCTAAGGCGAGCGAACCATATGGCTGCAGTGCCCGAGGTCAGGAGTGCGGTGATGCATGCGGCGACGGCAACAGATCCTGTTGCCGGCAGGTTTTGAGGCCGGGCGCACCGTTGGATGACGCGGTCCTCATCATGTGCCTCGAGTTTATCGCCACCGCCGTTGCGGCAAAGATCGACGCGCGCGCTGTTGACAAGTGCGGTTTGGGGCGTATAGGACGACGTCGCCTGCATATGCACGACTGCGCCTCGGGCATCCGAGTTAAGGGCCGCCTTGGCATCGTCAAGATCATCGTGCTCGTCTTTGAGATCGTCGCGGGTCCAAGAGCCCGCCTCGCTTCTGGTTGTAAAGTCGGCGGCTACCGCACCGTATTCAAAACGGATGCCCGTGATGACGACGTCGTCTGTAAGATCAATCTCTTTCGTATCGAGCGTGACAGACTTGTCCGTCGGGATATCTGCTTTCCATAGGTGCCACCCGTCGTAATCGACGAGACGCACACCGTCGCCCAGCAGCTTTGTAACCTCGTCCGTTTCGAGCCATGGATTGCGATGCCCGTCGTCAAGCGTTGCATTGGCCTCCTTGCCCGAATCGCTTGTTCCTGCCGGAGATGTTCGATACCACACGTTGCACAGCCCGTTGAGGTCGCCGATGGCGACGGGGGTTTCAACTGAGACGAATCTCGCTGTATCGTCCTCGGCACACTCAAGATCATCGGTAATTGTGAACTCATCAACCCAGGTAGCTGAATCGTTTCTGGCGTCGATGGTATAGGAGAAAAGTCCATCCGTATTGGTTTGCGTCGCGGCGCGATTTTTACCATCGCCGTTGGCCAGCAGACCCTTCCCGATAGGTTGGACAAGCTCCTGACGCTTGTCGACCTGTCCTTTGATCTCGATGGGCGCATCCTTCATAGCGACGGATTGGACTTCTCCCGTATCCTTTATTTCAAACGTTATCTCCTCGGCAAGGTCATAGGTCCGCGGAGACATCATTTCGCGCAACGAGTAGGTGCCGGGTGCAAGATGTTCGACGCGGTGCGGCTTGTCAGATGAGGTCCAGGAGTCGATTTCGGTTTTATCGGGACCATATAAGGTGAGCCGTGCGCCTTCCACTTCCTGTTCACCGCTTGCATCGACCTTGGAAATATCAACCTTGGTGTAATCGTCGGATACGTTAAGCCGTGCTTCCACAACGGGTGTTTTCTGGTCGGCATAAGTAAGGTCGACAATATGGGATGTCCGATCGAGTAAGAAGCCTGTCGGCGCTTGAGTCTCGAAAACCTCGTAGCGTGCGGTGCCAGATCCCAGCGGGAGGTTGTCCGCGCATGCTTCTCCGGTTTCATCAGTCGTGACGGTCGCGACGGTCTCACCACCGACCGCGGCGATACCACCGTCGGGACGCACGATATCACCCGAGGCACGGATCTCAAAGATGGCGCCCGCGAGGCTGCTGCCGTCCACGGCATTGGTTTTAACGATCCTGATGTTTCCGGTCGCGGCGCGGTCATAATACGAGGCGATTGCGACGGGTGTTAGGTTTATGTCGGCGGGTATGTTTACCTCGATCTCTTCGCCGACAAGATAGGGCTCTTTGGCCGAGGTTTCGCGTACATAATAGGTGCCCGGCACGAGCGATTCGGGCAGTGTGACGGTGCCCGTCGCATCGGTCGTAAAGGTGTTCATTACGTTATGTGCTGGATACCAGCATGTTTGCGAGACAGGTTTGTGATTGCTGTCGAGTAGTTGGAAGGTAAATCCGGCTAGGGGAACAGAGGCGCCTGTTTGGGCATCACGTTTTACAATCTGGAGATGTGTCGACAGGGCGTGGTTGTCCACGATATATTGAAGCTCGGCGCCGTCGGAAATCTGGTTGGCCCCGATGGTCCATTCCCCTGCTTGCTTAAATCCTTCAGGGACCGTTTTTGCAACCTCGCGAACGGTGTAGCCCGCGCGGTCGTAGGGAATGGCACCGTGAGCGCCGGCGGGTCGCTTGCCTGCGCCAAACCATGCTTCGGGCTGGTCTTTGGTGGAGGCAAAGCCGTAAACGTTTGTGGTCAACGTACCGACGACTTGTTGAGAGCTATTGCTGACAACTTCAAAGACGACGCCTCCCGCCGGCTGTTCAAGGCCGGACTCATCGTTATTGCCATGGTCCTTAAACTTCGAGATTTCAAGGTCAAAGGCGATGGGGGTGTTGGGAATACGGCTTTCAAGCTCAACGATGCCCGTATCTCCGAGTTGCTCGGCACCGACGGTGTAGCTCCAACAGTCGTTTGAAATCAGGTAGCCCTCGGGTGTTTTCGATTCGTAGATGGTAAAAGTGCCCAGAGGAACGTCATTGAGGATCGCCCGTCCGTTTTCGTCGGTCGTAAGGGTGCGAGTCCAGCCGGGAGTGGATTGCGAGACGCAGGTGAATTCAGCGCCCGCAAGCGATGCCCCAACTTGGGCGCCGGCATCCGTGGCGGCATCGATTTTTGCAATACGCAAGGTGATGGTGCCGGGCTGCTCGTTAATAGTGACATGTTCGCCGCTGTTTTGTGTGGTGAAGGCTATTCGGTCGCTTCGAGGGATATAGCCTGCCGGGGCTTTGGTTTCGACCAAGTAATATGCCGTATTGGGCAAAAGTGTTGCTTGTGCACGCCCGTTTTCGTCCGTCTGGATAGTGCCGACACGTGCATCGCCCGCACTTTCAAAGATATCGAAGGTTGCGCTACCGAGTCTGTAGGTGTCGTTACCGGCGGTGATGTCAGCCTGGGACGATTGTTTTTGGAAAGATACGGAGACGGCGGGCAGAACATAGAGCATGTCCTGGTGTCGACCCTCGCTCGAGACCGGGCCGTGATAACGCCTGGCTCGATGTGGGGCCGCCTTAATGGATCCGGACTTAGCGCTGTCGTAGAGCCAACGTGCAGCCGCTACGGCCTCGGCGTTTTCGTAAAACCTACCGCTCCTGACAACTCCCTTGCTATTTGTATACGAATAGGTGCCATCGGGGTGCGTGGTTCCGTTGAGCATCCACACGGCAATTTGGGTGGCGGCACGGGCGAGATCGGGCGACAGATTGTGGCCGCCAAAGGATGTGCTGGAGGGGTACCCGTGACAGACGATTGCGGCAAATTCGTCATCGAGCCATGTCCAGCCCTGGTCATATGTGCGCCATGGTCCTCCCGGCTTGCTGGGGCCGGGGCAGTCTTGATTCATGCAGTACGAAATCGAAGTGTCCTGTGCCTCGTATTTTCCGACACCGAAGGGGCCGCAACCGTCGCTTATGGTGCGGAAATTAAGGGCATCACTCCCGTCGACGGCGAGTGCGGCCCCTGGGATCAGGCAACCGATCAGAAAAAAGAGGAGCAGGAGCAGCGGACCTGTTGCGATTGCGCTGTGGACAGAGTGCGTGGGTGCGTTGGACATGGCTGCTCCTTATCCCTCGTGCGCCGCACGGGGAGGCCGCGGCGCTTGGGATGAGGCTACCGCCATGGTTCATGTGGGTAAGTACCAGAAGCTGACCAAAAGCTTGCCCGATTTCTGACAAATCGGGCTCAAATACAACAATCAGATAAAAGCGCAGGTAGAGGTAAATGAGAAAGGACCCCCACGGGTCCTCGTCTCCATATCTTTATGAAGTTATGGAAATAATTTCATAAATTAAACAAGAACAAAGGTATTTGGATCGATGTGAAGACGATAATCTCACATCGATCCAAATACAAGTCTATGACAGGAGTTGTTCGATTGTTGCCTTTTGGTCATCACTGGCCTGTATGGCGGGATCAAAGATCGCGGTCGAGATTGGAAGACCCTTTATATTGACCGCTACTTTGATGGCAGATATAAACAAATCGCAGGCGTCGTAGACGGCCATGAGCGACGAGATGCGCTCGGCGCACTCGATGGCGGTCGCGAAGTCGCCTGCCTGGTAGGCGCCGTGCATCCTCACAAAGAGCTCGGGCTCCACGTTGGTGAGGCCACACAGGACACCGTTGCCGCCGCTCGCGCGATTGACCAGGTAGTACTCGTCGAAGCCGGAAAGGACCGAGAACTCGGGGTTGACCTTGCGGACGGCGCGGATGACCTTGCGCGTGTGGCTGATGGTGTCGACCGTGTCCTTGATGCCGCAGATATTCGGATGGGCGGCGGCGAGCCTGGCCACGAGCTTGGGCGACAGGTCGGTGCCGGTGCGCGCCGGAAAGTTGTATAGCACGACGGGCAGGTCGGTGGCGTCTGCGATGCCACCAAAGTACTTTTCGGCAGCGTCGTCGGTAGGCCCGAAGTAGTACGGCGAGACCGCCAGAACCGCGTCGGCACCGGCCTTTTGGGCATAGCGCGTGAGTTCGAGGACGTTGTCGTAGGTGGTGTCACCCACGCCGACAAAGACCTTCATGCGGCTGGCGACCCGCTTGACGGCAAAGTCGACGACCGACTTCTTGTCCTCGAGGCTCACGCTGTAGAACTCGCCGATGCTGCCAAACAACAGCACGCCGTCAATGCCGGCATCGGCGAGGTGATCCAGGTGCCTGCCCCACAGCTCGTAGTCGATCGCTCCGTCGTCATCGGTGATGGTTATGGAAGGGCAAAAAATTCCCTCAAACATTGCCGCTGCTCCTTTTTTGGGATCGTTGTCCTATCAGGTTATGTGTGTCGGATATGTATGCTGCGGTATTAAGCGACAATAGCGTCGCCTCACGCAACCTCTTGTGAGTTCTTCTCGTCAAATTTGGGGCAGCCCCATTTGCGGGCGACCCAATCTACCACGGGCGGAACGATGATAGCCGTTATAACGACTGCCGCCGCAATCTGCGTCGTAGCGGCTGCAACATACGGCTGCCACGAAGGATCGATGACGCCGACCGCCGCTGGTGTCGCGATGGTGTTGCCGGCGGCAGACGCGATGGCGGCGCCAGCATAGCCAGGACGACGACCGATGAACTTGTCGGCAAGCAGCGCGCAACCGCCGCCGACAAAGAAGACCATGGCGGTCAAAACGAGACCGGAGACGCCTGCCTCGATGACACTCGAGAAATTAATACCGGCTCCAATGCAAAACCCCACAAACGGTACAACAAGCCCAGCGCCAGCCTGGAAGAAAGCTCGAAGATCCTCATCGAGATTTCCCAAAATACAACCGAGGATCAGCGGGACAATGGCCGCGAACAGTGACAGAAGCGGAATGTTGGCCATGCCTGAGGCGGAGAGTGTGAGCAATGCGAGGAACGGTCCGTCATGGATGTTCATGATACTCTGTGCCGCTGTATCCGCAGGGTCACCGTACTCGCTCATGAGCGAGAGATACAACGATCCGTTTGCGCCCGTGACCGAGCTGATAATAGCCAAGACGGAAACGCCCAGAACTCCTGCCTTTCCAAAGATGGCGCCGACCGCCAGACCTAAGACGACGCCGGCGGCATATTTCGCAAGCAGAAGGACCGATCCTCGCTTGAGCGCCTCGCCAACCTGATTTAAGCGCAGGTTGGTGCCGACAAAGAAAATCTGCAGACCTACAACGGTTGCCGTTCCAGCGCTTGAGAAGAGTGCCGTGGTAAACGATCCGATCTTAAGGGCATCAGGACAAAATGTGTTAAGGGCGGCACCGATCAACAGCGGTACCACCATGAGACCGGCGGGTATTTTCTGGAGTGTTTTTAAAATGGGAAGATGCATGGTCTGTCTCTTTCTGCGGCGGCCCGTCATGTAGATACATATGACGGGCCGCCGCCTGGGCTGATGGCTTACTACATGTAATTGCAGATGTGCGGAAGGGCGGTCTCGGTATAGCCAAGGACCTCGGCGCAGACCTTGCGGCCGTTGCAGACGGCAATGATGTCGTCGAGCATCCTGTCGCGCATCTCTTCCATGGACTCGGGGCCGTAGATCGTCGGGCTCGCGTCGAGGTCGGTGTTGTCCTTCATGACCTCATAGGTGCGCTTGTTGGCGGTCAGGCGATAGACGGGCGCGATGGCGTTTCCGGTGGGGGTACCGAGGCCGGTCGAGAAGACTACGAGCTGGCAGCCGCCCGCGATGATGCCGCCCACGCTAGAGGGGTCGTTGCCGGGAGTGTCCATCACGACGAGTCCCTCGTGCGGCTTGAGCTGTGCTGCATACGGATAGACGGCGTTGAGGGGGCTGTGGCCGCCCTTGTGCACGCAGCCGAGGGACTTCTCCTCGAGGGTCGTGAGTCCGCCGGCCATGTTTCCGGGGCTGGGGTTGCCCTCGCGCATCTCGGCACCGAACATCTGGACGTACTTCTCGTAGTCGTAGACGATCTTGAGGATGTCGTCCGAAACCTGTTTGTCCTTCGCGCGACGGGCGAGGATGTGCTCGGCGCCAAAGAGCTCGGGTGTCTCGCACAGCACGGAGGTGGCGCCATGGTTGACGAGCCAGTCGGAGACCTCGCCGATCAGCGGGTTGGAGCCCAGGCCGCTCGAGGGGTCGGAGCCGCCGCAGTTGGTGCCGAAGATGAGCTCGGAGATGTCAGTGGGCTCGCGGACACACCGGTCTGCCTCGGCGACCATCTTGCGGGCAAGGCGCGTGCCCTCCTCGATTGCCCTGATGGAGCCACCGACCTTCTGGATGACCAGGGTCTCGATGGGCTTGTTGGTGCGCTCACGAATCGCGTCGACCACGATGTCGTTCTGGCAGCCCTCGCAGCCCAGGGAGACGCAGACGATGCCGTAGATATTGGGGTTTGCGGCATAGCCGGCAAGCGCGGCGATGGTCACCTTTTGGTCGCAGTCGACCTGCGAGCAGCCGTTTTGGTTATGAAAAGAGACACATCCCTCGACCGCATTTGCGATTCTCTCCGTGGTGTCAGATGCACAGATGCTCGTGGGAAGAATCAGGACGTGGTTGCGGATGCCGACGCGACCGTCGGGTCGGCGGAATCCCATAAACGTGCGTGTCCCCTCGACGGTAGACGAGGATTTGACCGCGACAGCGGAGGTGTTGGTCACAACTGCATCCTTCAGGTCGTCCGAACTTTCGCAGTTGTGCGTGTGAACGTGCTCTCCTCGCCTGATGTCCTTGGTAGCCACTCCGATGAACTCACCATACTTGACGATCTTCTCCCCTTTGGGAATATCCACGAGGGCAATCTTGTGGAACAGTGGGATGTCATCGGTCACCGCGACGGCCTCCATGGTTCCATCCGGCGTTGGGTAACGAGCCTCGTCACCAGCCTTCAGCTGGTAGGTGGCGACGGCGACGTTGTCCCTCTGATCGATGACAACGGCGTTTTGACCTTGGCTTACAACGTCTGACATGTTTCCTCCCTATGTCCACTTGAATAGCGTTCGTAAATGCGAACGCTATTCGTTATACGGAACAGTATATATGAAATGCTAAAGACCCCACACGGGCCCGCCGCGAATGGTTTTGGTTGGCCGGTGAACGGTTGCTTTAAGGGGCACGCCGCTATACTTACGGGGAAAGTCTGGGCGCTAATGAACAAGGAGCGTTGCCATGCCCTCGCGATATAATCCTGCTGGCCACCGTTCTACCTTGCGGGTTCTATCAATCTTCGAAGCCCTTTCGGCTACAAAGAGCGGACTTACCATGGCGGAGATATGCCGCATTGTCGGCGCTCCAAAGAGTAGTCTCTTCTCGATTCTGCACACCATGGCCGATTCAGATTACGTTAGTTATGACGAGACTACCGGTAGGTATTCGATTGGGCTTAAGACGTATCTGCTGGGCAAGGCATTCGATCGTGAGAGTGGGGGATTGTCCTCTTTTGAGACAGCCATGCGAAAGGTTGTCGCATCGTGCGGAGAGACCTGTCAGCTCGGTGTGCTCGACCACGGCCGTGTCCTCTATATTTCGCGCGTTGATTCCCCCCAGCACATCCGTCTTTCATCGGAAATCGGTAAGACCCTTCCTGCACACTGCACGGCGATTGGAAAGGCGATTCTATCTCGATGGGATGAGGAGTCGGTTCGCTCGCTGCTTCCTGTTCCATTCGAAAAAACGACTGAGCATGCGGTAAAAAACGTGGATGACCTGATGCGGCAGCTCGAAGAGGTCCGACGGTGCGGTTTTGCATATGATCATCAGGAGATGGCAGAAGGGGTTGAGTGCGTCGCCGTTCCCATAGAAAAAGGCGGGCGTCTCTATGGTTTGAGCGTTTCGGTCCCTGCGTATCGTTTTGACACTGAGGTGCAAAACGGGGTAGAACACGCGCTTTCTGATGCAAAAGATCAGCTAAAGCACGTGTCGTAGGCCTTCGCATCGGGGTGTGCGACGGTGCGCTGCATTTATATTGCTCCCTTGTGACGCTCGGTATATACTAGGCAAGCATCCGATTTGCTGGAATGCATAATTGCGGGCATCGCCAAGTGGTAAGGCATCAGCTTCCCAAGCTGACACTCGCGGGTTCAAGTCCCGTTGCCCGCTCCAGTAAAAAGCACAAGCACGGCACCATTACGGTGCCGTGCTTTTTTTCAATAAAGAGCCGAGACTCGAACCCGACAGGGCACCCATTGGTAACACTACAAAGTGTTACCAATGGGTGCCCTCAGTGCTGGCTTATATACTGATGACATGAGATGCCAAGCATGCAATGGGCCTCTTGGGCGTCTGAGACAATCTCTCCGATGGTGATATCGACCTGCTCCTGCGCCAGCTTCGTCTCCTCATTTTCAAGTCGGTCGGCCTTGGCCGAGATGCTCACGCTCCTGTCCATAAGGTCGGCGATGACGGATTCGACGTCTACGGCAAGCCTCGGCACCTTAACGGAGCGTAAATCCGTTGAGTCTAGATGGGGGTTGAAGTTCCATATGCGTTACGAACAACATAGGGGCTTCCCAGCAGAGGATCATTCAGGAAAGTCAGGAGATACCCTGCGCATACCTTGCTTTCGTCAACTTTAATGCGCATCAGGTCGTGGCTCCCAAAAAGACCTTCTTGATTTTCCGTAAGCATGATGGCCCTGCCAAGGATGCCGTATTTCTGGCCAGAACAAGCCATGATGATCGTTCCGCTATGCAGAATGTATTTCCCCCAGTTGTTAACGAGTTTGGCGTAGATCATTTTGGATGATTTTTAATGAAAGAAAAAGAAGCCAACAAACATAAAAACGGCCTCTAAGACGTTGGGCGTTTTTACGGTTGAGGAAGGTGGAACTTGAGAAATGGTCTGCCATGAGCGCTCCCTGCCGCTCATGCATGGAGTGGCAGGGAGCTATTTTTGTTGTATGAGACTGCCGTCTCGCGAGGTCGCAATGCCCGATTGGGTGTCGACTTCAGTTGGATCAACCATATGCGCTGTTGCCTGACGCTGTGCGATGCTAGGCGACGAAGGATGTGTCCTATCACGACTGGCAGTCAGGCGCATTCTGGGCTAGTTGCGCACTTGGCTTGGAATGTACTTGTTGGCAGAATCGAAATCGCGAGTCATATCACTCGACTATGTGCCACTCAGCAGCCGAAGTGCTTCCAGCGTTGGTGATGCGACCAGCTTTCCGTAGGCTTTGGAGCAGATAGCTTACATGGTCGCCTTTTTGCTTTGCCGTAAGGTCTGCCGGCAAGGCATGATCCAGCCCTGCGATAATCTCCGCTCTTGAACATGGGCGCACGCGCAGGAGTTCCAAAATCAGTTCCTTGAAGACACTGTTGTCTACGCCTTTGTTTCGCACATACTCGCTGTGGGCACCGGTGGCCGCTGCCACCTCGGCTGAGACCGTCAGTTTGGGGTAGCGGCCTCTAACGAGGCCCTGTTCATGAAGTAGGCGCGACTGTTCTTTTGTGACGGGCAACCCCTTCTGAACGAGGTCCAACAGCAGCACTGTCACCAAATCAAGATTTCGATTGCTTGCGAGAAGTCGAGAATAGTCCTCGTTGAGAACCGTACCGTACAGTGTTACGGCAACGCGCCCAATCTCAGATAGATCGTAGGTGGGCATTGGTAATAGGCGGTTGCGCTGAATGTCGAAGACGTTGCGAATGCCTATGGCGTTGCGGTCCATCATGCCTGTTTTGTTCATGGCGCTTGAAAGCAGGGGGTTACGGTAGTAGGGCGGTTTGTAGCCGCTCGCGAGCGCGTTCTCTATCGTCTCGGGGATAAAAGTACCCTCGTTCTTGAATACAAGCTTATCCTCATACTCGAGAACGTTGATCTTCCCTGACATCCTGAAATCTTGATGTGCTATGGCGTTATGGAGAAGTTCTCGAATGACTTCGGGACTGTAACGATGCGCTTCGGTGGGAAATAGCGTCTCTTCACGGTCGAAGAAGCGATATTTTTCGTTTCTTATCTTTCCCAGGATACGATCGACCTGCAGAATGAAGGGCGGCTCAAAGTGCTCATAGGCCATAGTGGAGCCGTCGCTCGCATAGAGCGTCCAAGTGATGCGCGGCTCGATACCACCCAGAAAGACGCTCGATTCCGGTTTGCCCAGAAGAACGAGCGCCGCATTGCTCACGTGGCCGTGGATTACAAGCGCCATCTTGCTGAGGATGGATTCTTCATCGAGGCTACGAACGGCGGGCTGGCTTTCTCCGAACTTTTCGACGAATTTGGAGCACGCAAAGCTAACTGCCTCTGGATCAAGGTCATCGAGGTTTGCCTCGTAGGCAATCTGACGCGACCAGTCGGGTCGACTCTGCCCGTAGATGGCGTCGAGTTTGAACTTGGGCATCTCTACGAGGGATTCATTCTCACGTGACCAGGGGATTCCGTGCCAGGTCGTTGGCGTTGCGAAGCTGCCAGCCGGTATCTGGAAAGCAATGACTCTCTTGCCATCAACCTCAAACTCGTAAATCTCTTCGAAAGTCATGCCGTTATTTGTGTATTGGGCGATCTCGTGCTTTAGACGTCGCAGGCCGACGCTTGGCGTTTGGGATTCTTTACGGTAGGCGGTCCCCTTTATTTGGCGGTCGTTTGAAATGCCAAAGAAAAGCCATCCGCACTCTGCCTTGCGCAAATTTGCCTCATTGCTGAGGGCGGAAAAATACTTGCCAATGTCCTCGAAATCATAGTTCTGCTTTGCTGCCTTGTATTCGACGACCTCGGTCTCGACGTCGGCAATGATGCGCAGAAGCAGGGAGGGCATTTCGCTCGGTTTTCGTATCATGACACTCCATATAATGTAATTTAATCCGCAACTAATGTAATCATATCTCTCGCTACATTAGTCAGTCGCACATAAGACTATAGACCAGCTGTGAGCTCATATATTTCAATGCATATAATGTTTGCGCTTTCCATTGACCTTGCAGGGCAGCTGCCAGGGGAAACGGCAAACAGTACGTCTCCTTCTAATGTAATTTTGCGTGTAGCTTCGCAGATAGCGACTGAAATTACATTAGTTCACGCAGCTGTTGCCGCTTGCTGCGGTGACACCGCAGCCCATTTACATTGCCCGCTCCAATTCCAAAATGTTAGGTTAATGCCCGTTATCGTTACTCGCACCCACGCACGGTACAATGGTTGGGTTACGACCAACGTGCCAATAACCAAAAAGGAGCCGCTATGATCGATCGCTATACCCGCCCGGAGATGGGACACATCTTCTCCCTCGAGAATAAGTACGCCATTTGGCAGGAGATTGAGGTCCTGGCCTGCGAGGCCCAGGCGGAGCTCGGCAAGATCGGTATTTCCAAAGAAGAGGCCCAGTGGATTCGCGACCACGCCAACTTCGAGAAGGCAAAGGTCGACGAGATCGAGGAGGTCACGTGCCACGATGTCATCGCCTTCCTGACCAACATGAAGGAATATATCGACGCCGATGTTCCCGAGGGCGAGCCCAAGCCTAGCCGCTGGGTTCACTACGGTATGACTAGCTCCGACCTGGGTGATACGGCTCTGTGCTATCAGCTTACTCAGGCATGTGACCTGATTGTCGAGGACGTTAAGAAGCTTGGCGAAATCTGCAAGCGTCGCGCCTTCGAGGAGCGCAACACGCTCTGCGCCGGCCGCACCCATGGCATCCATGCCGAGCCGATGACCTTCGGTATGAAGTTTGGCTCTTGGGCATGGGAGCTCAAGCGTGACCTCGATCGTCTTGAGGACGCTCGCAAGAACGTTGCCTTCGGTGCCATCTCGGGTGCTGTCGGCACCTACAGCTCCATCGAGCCGTTCGTCGAGGAGTACGTCTGCGAGCACCTGGGTCTGGTCCACGATCCGCTGTCCACGCAGGTCATCAGCCGCGACCACCACGCCTACCTTGCCGGCGTGCTTGCCACTACAGCGGCCACCTGCGAGCGCATCGCAACCGAGGTTCGCAATCTGCAGAAGACCGATACGCTCGAGGCCGAGGAGCCGTTCCGCAAGGGTCAAAAGGGCAGCTCCGCCATGCCGCACAAGCGCAACCCCATCACCATGGAGAAGGTCTGCGGCCTGTCGCGCGTCGTGAAGTCCAACGCCCAGGTCGCCTTCGACAACGTTGCCCTGTGGCACGAGCGCGATATTTCGCACTCCTCTGCCGAGCGCGTCGCCCAGGCCGATAGCTTCATCGCACTCGACCACATGTTCCAGTGCCTCATCCGTGTTATCGACGGCTTGCAGCTGTACCCTGCCCGCATGATGGCCAACCTCAATAAGACCCGCGGCCTGATTTTCTCCTCCAAGGTGCTGCTGGCTCTCGTCGATACAGGCATCACCCGCGAGGACGCCTACGCTATTGTGCAGGAAAATGCCATGGCCACCTGGCACGAGGTGCAGGACTGTGTCTCCGGCCCCACCTTTAAGGAGCGTCTCGAAGCCGATCCGCGCTGCACCGTCAGCCAGGAGAAGCTCGACGAGATCTTTGATCCGTGGGACTTCCTTACCCGCATCGATACGGTCTTCGATCGCTTGGAGCAGTTGAGCTTCGAGTAGGTTCGGGCATAACATTAGCTTTTTAGGGCGCTTTGCTGGTAATGTGTGTTGCCGGCAAAGCGCCTCGTTGCATTTAGGGAAAGACGGGGATAATAGACGACTGAAATTGCTTTACGAGAGGGGATCTCAATGATTAGTTTTGACTACAAGCCTCAAGGTGTATGTTCTCGCAATATCCACCTTGACCTTTCCGATGACGGCAGCAAGGTGCTGGGCGTCGAGTTTACCGGCGGCTGCGATGGCAACCTCAAGGCCATCTCCAGGCTGGTCGAGGGCGCTCCCACCGATCGCGTAATCGAGGTTCTCGCCGGTAATACCTGCGGTATGAGAAAGACCTCATGCGCCGATCAGCTCACACGCGCTATCGAGGCCGCTCGCGCAGAGATCGCCTAATGGGCATCGCTGATCGCTTTAAGAATGGAATAACGCGTCGAGGTTTTGTGCTGGGCGGCGCCGCTACCGGTGCTGCTGCCGTACTGGCCGGTTGCTCGAAAAAAACGGGCACCAGCGATGATGCTGCTGGCGAGCCGCAGGTTATCAAGGACGATTCGAAGATTGTCTCGATCACTGATGAATACGAAGCTGTTGATATCGATCTTGAGCCCGCGGCTTCGTGGACACTGCCGCTGGGCACGCTGCTGTACTACTGCGACGGCGACTACGCCGCCGCGATGATGGCGCCTGCTTCTGCCCTGCATGCCAATACGCTTGGTGTGCTCAACCTGGGCGATGGCTCGCTTACCACACTTATCGAGGATCCCGTTGAGGGAACCGGTTATGCGTTTTACGACGTCCGCGCGGGTGATGGCGTGTTCGCGTGGGTCGAGATGAACTTTGCCAATGCGTCTTGGAAACTCTATGCGCAAAACCTTGCAGGTGCCTCCCTTACCGGCAACGCTGTCGAGCTCGACCGCGGTGGCAAAAACTACGATCCGCCACTCTTCGCAGCGTATGGGTCGTCGGTCATCTGGTATAAGATGCCTTCGTCCGGCGGCACCAAGACGAGTAACGATTCGTATTGCTACCGTCAGTCGCCCAGCGAGTCCAAGCCTGAGACTATTTGGAAGTCGACGGGCCGCTTCGCATCCGCCCCGCGTGTGAGCGACGGCATCCTGACCATCTCGCCCCGCGTGCACAATGATGAGGGCGTCTATTACGGGATGACGGCGATCGACCTGACTGACGGCAACAACACGAAGCGAGCTCAGCTGGTGCTTCCTTCGTCGGTTTCGCCTTTCGAGGCCGTGTATATGGGCGACACCTTCGTGTTCTCCATTGAGGCGACGTATAGCGGTGTGGGCAGCCTGGGCAATATGGGCACCTATATCGGTAACGAGGGCGGGCCGTACCTCTTCCTTTCGCGTGAGCCGCTCGCGTGCGCTGCAGGAAGGAAAAATAAATACCTGGTTAAAGTTCAGGCGTCGCATTTTTTGATTGACACTTCGGCTAAGACCTACGGCTCGCTTCTGTCGCCCGACCGAGCCTTGGAGTATGGCGATTATCCTGCTACGGCGGGTAAATCGAACTCGTTCTTAACGTACGCAACGGTGCGTAACAGCCAGGGAATTCCCGAGACGGTCACCGCTCGCTTGTTCTCTCTTTAGTCTCCGAGGGGTTAAAAAGGCGCCGGCAGGGGAATAAGCGCGTTGTGATTATGAGTACCGCCCGCCGAGCTATCGCACCCATGCGATACCCGGTGGGCTCAGGTGCGTTAAAATGAGCTTGTTCTTAGCTAATTGAGACAGGGGGGCCGTGTTATGGCTTCAGATGCAAAAAAGATTCTGCTGGTCGAGGATGAGAAGGCAATCCGTGACGCTGTCGCTGCCTATCTCGAGCGCGAGGGCTATTGGGTTGTGGGCGTGGGCGACGGCCAGTCCGCTATCGAGGAGTTCGAGAAGCATCAGTTCGACCTGGTCGTGCTCGACCTCATGCTCCCTAAGATTCCCGGCGAGCGCGTTTGCCGCACCATTCGCGACACCTCGGATGTCCCCATCATTATGCTGACGGCCAAGGGCGAGATCGAGGATCGTATTATCGGCCTCGAGCTCGGTGCCGACGACTACCTGATCAAGCCGTTCTCGCCGCGCGAGCTTGTCGCGCGCGTACGCGCCTTGTTCCGCCGTGCCCACCAGGCCGATGAGCCGGCCGTCGAGGTGCTCGACTTTGGCGATCTGGTCATTGACATCTCGGGCCACAAGATTTTGGTCGAGGGCAAGGAAGTCGACCTGACGGCTTCCGAGTTCAAGCTGCTCACCACACTTGCCCGTCACCCCGGTCGTGTCTACAACCGCATGGAGCTGGTCGAGAAGGTGCTCGGCTACGACTTTGAGGGTTACGAGCGCACCATCGACAGCCACGTGAAGAACCTTCGCGCCAAGCTAGGCGACGACCCCAAGAAGCCCAAGTGGCTCTACACCGTCCACGGTGTCGGCTATCGCTTCGAGGCTCCGACCAAGACCGATAAGTCGGACGAGAAATAAAGGAAATCACATATGACACCTGCGCGCTTTGAAATCGGGCAAAAGCATAAGCAGGAGAACGAGGCGGGTTCCAAGGCTAGTTGGAACACGCCTCGTTCCGATTCACGGCCAACGATGAGCTATCCCTCGCGCATGGCCCTGGCTTTCGCCCTGACATCGCTCATGACGGTACTGGTACTGGTAGGTGTGGTTTCCGTTGTATGGGGTACGGTTTTTTCGGACTACACGCGCTCCAATATCGTCGAAATCGCCAATTCCGCAGCCGAAAAGCTTGCGACGTCGTACGAGGAAAACGGCAATTGGACTGCGGGCGAGCTGCGCACGGTCGCGACATCGAGTTTGGTGTCCGACGATCTGGGCATGCAGGTCGTCAATAAAAAGGGCGTTGTCGTCTATGACGACTCGTGGCCCTCGGCAAGCGCTACTGCCGATGTACGCGAAAATCAGGCGACGACCGACGGTACGAGCGGAAAGAAGGCATCGCACAGCCCGGTCTCGTCTGCTCCCACCGATTCCAATAGTGTTGCCAACGTTGAGATCGTGACGTCCTCCGGCGAGCACGTGGGTCAGGTCAAATTGTGGGCGATTGGCTCCGATGCCCTGCTCACCAAGGCAGACTCAGCATTCAGGGAGAAGACCTTTAACGCCATGGCCCTTGCTGCGGTTGTGGCCGTCTGCATCTCGGTCGTTATCGGATCACTCGTGTCGCGCATGCTCACCAAGCCGATCCATCGTATAACCAGCACCGCCAAGCAAATCCGCGATGGAGACCTGTCCGCTCGTACGGGCTTGCGCGGCGATGATGAGATCGATCAGCTGGGAGAGACCTTCGACGAGATGGCCACCTCACTCGAAAAGGATATGAAGCACGAGAAGCGCCTGACCTCTGATGTTGCCCACGAGCTGCGCACGCCGCTCATGGCAATGCTTGCAACGGTCGAGGCCATGCAAGACGGTGTGTATCCCACCGATGACGAACACCTGGAGACAGTCGCATCCGAGACGCGTCGTCTGGCCCGTCTGGTGCAGCAGATGCTCGACCTGTCGCGTATGGAAAACAGTACCGCGCCGCTTAACCTGGAGCCGGTGGATATGGTGCCGTTTGTGCGTTCGATTGTGAATGGCCAGGAGCGCCTGTTTGCCGACCGTGACCTGCGTTTGCGCTTTGCAGATGAGACGCAGGGCCACGATGACGTTGTCGAGGCAGATCCCGACATGATCACGCAATGCGTCATCAACCTTTTGAGTAACGCCATGCGCTATACCCCCGAGGGGGGTTGGGTCGTGGTGTCGGTACTCAGTGACCGCAAGCACGTCGATATCGCGGTTTCGGATACGGGCATCGGTATCGCCAAGGATGATTTGTCGCGCATCTTCGGTCGTTTTTGGCGTGCCGACGCCAGTCGCGCCCGCGAAGCGGGTGGCCTGGGCGTGGGTCTCGCCGTGACCAAGCAGATTGTCGAGCGTCATCACGGCTACATATCCGTGGAGTCGGAGCTTGGAAAGGGTACGACTTTTACGATTCATCTGCCTCGCGAGCACACGGCGGACGCGGCATCTACTACAATGGAGCACTAGCTTTTCGCTATTCGGTGAAGGAGGGGTTTCGTCCCTGCCGCTCCGAGTTTGCGAAAACGTGCGGGAAAGAACCCGCATTACTGTCGTATTTTGGTAAGGAGTGACTCACGTGACAACGATGGAGCGTCGTCCGGATTCCCGTGGCAAGGTTCGTGATATCTATGATGCCGGTGAAAACCTGCTGATGGTCGCCACCGACCGCATTTCTGCGTTCGACTTCATTCTTCCCGACGAGATTCCGTTTAAGGGAGAGGTGCTCAACCGCATCTCGGCATTCTGGTTCGATAAGTTTGCCGACATCGTTCCCAACCACCTCGTCTCCATCGACCCGGCGGATTTCCCCGAGGAGTTTGCCGAGTATCGTGACTACCTCGCAGGCCGCGCCATGCTGGTCAAGAAGGCCCAGACGATTCCTATCGAGTGCATCGTCCGCGGCTATCTGACCGGTTCGGGTAAGAAGACCTATGACGAGAACGGTACCGTCTGCGACATTCAGCTGCCCGAGGGTCTGACCGAGGCCTCCAAGCTTCCCGAGCCGCTGTTCACGCCGTCCACGAAGGCCGCGATCGGCGACCACGACGAGAACATTTCGTTCGAGCGTTGCTGTGAGATCGTGGGTGAGGACATCGCCGCGCAGATTCGCGACCTGTCCCTCAAGATTTACAAGGCCGCTGCCGAGTATGCCGCCACTCGAGGCATCATCATCGCCGACACCAAGTTCGAGTTCGGCGTTATCGATGGCAAGGTTACGCTGATCGACGAGTGCCTCACGCCCGACTCCAGCCGTTTCTGGCCTGCCGCCAGCTACGAGGAGGGCAAGATTCAGCCCAGCTACGACAAGCAATTCGTCCGCAATTGGCTCAAAGCCAACTGGGATATGACGGGGGAGACCCCGCACCTGCCCACCGAGGTCATCGATGGCACGTCCGAGCGCTATCGCGAGGCCTTCCAGATCATCACGGGCTCCCAGTTCATAAGCATGAAGGAGAACGCATAAGTGAGTACCCGTAGCGCCACGAACAAGCGCACGCAATCCCACGAAGTTACCGGGGTTGCGCGCAAGTCCGCCGCATCTGCTAAGCCCGCCCGCCAGGCAGCGAGCTCCGTTCGCGTCGTGCCGGCTTCGTCTAAAGCTCGCCGCAAAGAGCTCGAGAAGGGTGAAAACCTGGAAGGCCTCTCTAAAGAGGAGAAGCGCGCCCGCAAGGCTAAGCAGCGCGCCCGTGAGGATCGCATCTACACGGTGTCGAATATCCTTCTCAAGCAGGATGAGGACTACACCAAGCGCCGCCGTATTTGGTGGGCCGTGCTCGCTATCGGCATGGTGCTCATCGTGGCAATTGGGGTTTCGTTCCACTTCGCTCCCGGCGGCACGGTGTCCAGTCCTGTTCAGATGGTTGGCATCGTTTTGTCCTACGTCGTCATTTTGGGTGACTTTATCTACGACTTCGCTCGTATTCGTCCCCTGCGCAACATGTACCGCACGCAGGCCGAGGGCATGTCCGAGAATAAGCTCAACACTCTTATCGAGCGCGCAGCTGCCGAGGAGGACAAAAAGGACTCCAAGAAGAAGTAGCGTTTGCATACATACTTATCGCTAAGATATAAGGCGCGTCGTTTTTGCGGCGCGCCTTTTTACTGTTCTATAGATAGATGGAGTGGCACATGATTCGAGCTGCCCTGACGGTCGAAGAGGCTCTGGAGGGTATGAAGGCCCTGGAGCCCAAGATTAAAAACTACGCGCGACTGATTGTCCGCAAGGGCGTAAACGTCAAGCCCGGCCAGGAGGTTGTCGTTCAGCCTCCGGTCGAGTGCGCATCCTTTGCCCGCGTGGTGGTCGCGGAGGCTTATGCCGCCGGCGCTGGCCACGTGACGGTCATTTGGGCCGATGATGCCGTGACGAGGCTCACGTACGAGCATGTCGAGAAAAGCTATTTTGAGCAGACGCCCGAGTGGAAGCGCCTGCAGCTGGATTCCCTGGCCCAGGACGGTGCCTGCTTTATCTTTATCGAGGGCGCGGACCCTGCGGCTCTCAAGGGTATCGATCCGGCCAAGCCCGCCGCGGCTTCCAAGGCAAGGAATACGCAGTGCAAGGTCTTCCGCCGTGGGCTGGACTACAACATCAACCCGTGGTGCATCGCCGGCGCGCCGGTCGTGGCATGGGCGCGCGAGGTGTTCTCGGGCGATGCGGATGAGGTTGCGATCTATAAACTATGGAATGCGATTCTGCACACCGCTCGTGCCGATGGCCAAGATCCGGAGAGCGACTGGGAACTCCATGACGCGGCGTTCGAAAAGAATTTGCGCTTCTTGAATGACAATCGTTTTGACCGCCTGCATTACACCGCGGCAAATGGAACCGATCTGACGATTGGCATGACGAAGGGTCACGAGTGGGCCGGCGGCAAGGGCAAGACGCCCGATGGGCACCCCTTCTTCCCCAACATTCCCACCGAGGAAGTCTTCACCTCGCCTGATCGTATGCGCGCCGACGGTATCGTGTACTCGGCCATGCCGCTCATTCACCACGGTAACAGGGTTGACGATTTTTGGATTAAGTTCGAGGCCGGCCGCGTAGTGGACTACGATGCCCGCGTTGGCAAGGCGACGCTCGCGAGCATCATTGACACCGACGAAGGTGCCGCTCGTCTGGGCGAGGTCGCGCTCATCTCCAAGAACACGCCGATCCGCGAAAGTGGCGTTCTGTTCTACGATACGCTCTATGACGAGAACGCCAGCTGCCATCTCGCGCTAGGTGTCGGTTTCCCCGAATGTATCGAGGATGGGTATGACATGCCCAAGGAGGAGCTCCTGGAGCATGGCGTTAACGTCTCGAGCACGCACGTCGATTTTATGATCGGCACGGACGACATCGATATTACGGGCATTACGCCCGATGGACGTGAAGTTGTGATTTTCCAGAACGGCCAATGGAGTTGGGAATAGTCCCAGACCGTGGTACAATGCCACCCGCGGGCCGTTAGCTCAGCTGGCAGAGCAGGGGACTTTTAATCCCAAGGTCCAGGGTTCGAACCCCTGACGGCCCACCATAGAAAAGAAAGCGATCGACTCCGGTTGGTCGCTCTTTTGTTGCCGGTGCACGGGTTCGAACCCGTCGGGGCGCGGAGCTGAGT
>CWGT01000087.1_pt1 | contig 63573 bp, 48 predicted proteins | sample 705021 | NCBI WGS metagenome assembly CWGT01 (sample SAMEA3735911, study PRJEB9488) | human gut metagenome | biome: ENVO:mammalia-associated habitat; material: ENVO:feces | place: Malawi | collected 2009-02-27 | reverse complement strand
ATAAACCTGTCCCTTTTTGGCAGGTTAGGCCTGGAAGGTGTCGCGGTCGGGGGCGAAGGACTGCATGGCTGCGATGGTGCGGTCGAAGAGCTCGGGAAGCTCCCAGCCCAGCATCTCGGCACCCTGCGAAATTACATCGCGCGAGCAGCCGGCGGCAAAGCGCTTGTCCTTGAATTTCTTTTTGAGCGACTTGGTCGTAAAGTCCATGACGCTCTTGCTCGGGCGCATGATGACGGCGGCGCCGATCAGGCCGGTGAGCTCGTCGCAGGCAAACAGGATCTTTTCCATCTGCAACTCGGGCTTGGGCAGCGAAGAGTTGAAATCGGACGTGTGCGTCTGGATGGCACGGATAAGCTCGGGGGTCGCACCCTCACCCTCAAGAATCTCGGCAGCATAGATGGTGTGGTTCATGGGGTCGTCCTCATGCTCCTCCCAATCCAGGTCGTGCAGCAGACCGACGATGCCCCAAAAATCTTCGTTTTCGGGGTCGAACTCGCGCGCAAAGTAGCGCATGGTGCCCTCGACGGTCTCGCCGTGCGTGATGTGGAACGGGTCTTTGTTGTGCTCGTTGAGCAGTTCAAACGCGCGGTCTCGGGTGATTCCGGCAGCAAGCGTCTGGGACATGGTCGATACCTCCAGTTACGTCAGTGCTAAGTCACGGTGTCAATATCGTATATCGCCGTGGCGAAAGTCGAAAGGCCGAAAAGGCGGGCGGAAAAAAATGCCGGGCGAACGCGTCGCCCCGGCAAAACCGCAGATAAAACCTGCCAAAATAAACCTGTCCCTTTTTGGGAGGTTTAGGGGCGGACCTGGCCGGTGCCGCGGAGCTTGTATTTGTAGGTGGTGAGGGCCTCGGCGGCAAAGGGGCCTCGGGCGTGGAGCTTTTGGGTCGAGATGCCGATCTCGGCACCCAGCCCAAACTCGCCACCGTCAGTGAAGCGCGTGCTGGCGTTGGCGTACACGGCCGAGGCATCGACTGCATCCAAGAAGCGCTCGCAAGCATCCTTGTCCTCGGCAACGATGGCCTCGGAGTGCATGGTACCGTAGCGGTTGATATGCGCGATGGCCTCATCCTCGTTCGCCACGACCTTCACGCTCATCTCGAGCGCCAGATACTCCCGGCCCCAGTCCTCCTCGGTTGCAGCCACGTAGTCATCGCCCTCGGCAAGCCCAGCGCCGGCGCATGCGGCGCACGTGGCCTCGTCGCCGTGAATCAGCACGCCGTGATCGTGCAGCACGGCAACGACTGCGGGCAGGAAGCGATCAGCAACGGCACGGTCGACCAGCAGCGACTCGGCGGCATTGCACACGCCCACGCGCTGGGTCTTGGCATTGACGATAATGTTGAGCGCCTTGTCAAAGTCGGCGGATTCATGCACGTAGATATGGCAGTTGCCCGTGCCCGTCTCGATCACCGGCACAAGCGACTCGCGCACGCAGCGCTGGATCAGGCCCGCACCACCACGCGGAATGAGCACGTCGACGATGCCGCGGAGCTTCATGAGCTCGCCGGTGGCCTCGCGGTCGGTGGACTCGATCATCGAGATAGCCTCGCGCGGGAAACCCTTGGCCTCGAGTGCATCGGCCAGCAACTCAGAAATCATGGCACACGAGTGGTAGGCCAGCGAACCGCCGCGCAAAATGCAGGCGTTGCCGGTACGGATGCAGATGCCCGCGGCATCGGCCGTCACGTTGGGGCGCGCCTCGTACACCATGGCGACCAGGCCCAGCGGCACGCTCACGCGGGTGAGGTCCACACCGCTTGCAAGCACGCGATGGTCGAGCACGCGGCCCACGGGATCGGGCAGCTCGGCGAGCTTCTCCAGGCCGGCGGCCATGCCCTCGACGCGCTCGGGCGTCAGCAGCAGGCGGTCGAGGAGCCCCGCCGAGGTCCCCGCATCGCGCGCGGCGGACATATCGAGCCCGTTGGCGGCCATGATGGAATCAGCGCCATCGCGCAGCGCCGCGGCCATGGCGCGCACAGCCTCCTGGCGCTGGGCATCGCTCGCCGTGGCAAGCGCGCCCGAAGCGGCCTTGGCCTCAACGGCAAGATCGTGAACATAGGTGGCTATATCGACCGACATGGACGGCCCTTTCTCTTGGATGTTTGCCAACCATGGTAGCCGATTTATGCGCATCCTCGCTGACGGCGGTAGAATTGGTCAACCCGAAACACCGCAATGAACGGAAGTACCGCATGGCCCTCATCACTTCGTACCACGTCCCCGGCCTCTATGTCGAGGACCACAGCATCGATGTCCCTCTCGACTGGCGCGGCCTTGAGCCAATGCTTTTGGCCGTCGGCAGCACCATGCGCCGCGGCGCCATGCCGGCGCCCATCGCCGGTGCGCCCGAGAGCATCAAGCTTTTCTACCGCGTGGTTTGCGCGCCCGACCGTATCAACGACGACCTGCCGCTCCTCCTCTTTTTGCAGGGCGGCCCCGGCGGCGAGAGCCCGCGTCCGCTCTCGCCCACGAGCGATGGCTGGATCGAGGAAGCCGTCAAACACTTCCGCGTCGTCCTGCCCGATCAGCGCGGAACGGGGCGCAGCAACTGTGTAGACGGGCGCACGATTGCTGCACTGGGAGAGCGCGCGACGGCGGCCGGCTCCGATGCCGCACGCTCGCAGGCGGACTTCCTCAAGCGCCACCTCGCCGGCTCCATCGTGCGCGATTTTGAGTACCTACGCCTCGTGGGCTTTGGCGGCAAGCCGTGGGTCACGCTCGGGCAGAGCTACGGCGGCTTTTTGACGCTGAGCTACCTGTCGCTCTTCCCCGAGGGCGTGGCGGCGAGCTTTACCTGCGGTGGCATCCCCCACGTCCCGGCGAGCGCCAGCGAGGTCTACGCGCACACCTTCCCGCGTATGGCCGCCAAGACGCAGCAGTATTACGACCGCTATCCCGCCGACCTCGAGCGCGTGGCGGCTCTTGCCGATGCGCTTGAGGAACAGAAGCCCGTGCTGCCCGACGGCTCGCCAATGACAGTCGAGCGCCTACAGCTCATGGGCAGCGACTTTGGCATGAAGCCAAGCTTTGAGCGCATGCATTGGATGATCGATCACGCGTTTGTTGACGGCGACGGCACGCTGAGTTGCGGCGCCTCAGTATCCGATAGCTTTTTGATGCGCGCCTTCGAGTGCACCAGCACGCGCACGAATCCGCTGTACTGGACGCTGCAGGAGTTCATCTACGCCGACGGCGATACCATGCCCATTCGCTGGGCCGCGGCAGAAGAGAAGGCTCACCGTGCCGAGTTCGACACACTCGCGCGCCCGCTCATGTTTACCGGCGAGGCCATGTTCCCATGGATGTTTGAGCAGATGCCCGAACTTAAGCCCTTCAAGCCCGCGGTGGATCTGCTGATGGAAGACACCAGCTGGGACAAGATTTACGACCCGCAGCGCTTAGCCTGCAACGAGGTGCCACTCCAGGCCGCCGTGTACTTCGATGACATGTACGTGGATTCGGGCCTGCAGCTCGACACGCTCAGCCGCGTGGGCAACTCGCACGCCTGGGTGACCAACGAGTTCGAGCACGACGGCCTGCACGGCAGCGTGGTATTCAAGCACCTCTTCGACGAAGCCCTCAACCGCGGAGACCTGCGCCGAATCTTCTAGCAAAGAAGTTTCCCAAAGTGCCGGCACAATAGGAACGTCCCCAAGTGCCGGACAAGTACCGGCAATGACGATGCCGCATGTAGAGGACAGAAAGCGAAAACGCCCCCAAGCGAGCAAGGTGACGTGAAAGAGGAGGGCATTGACCTTCTGGTCATGCCCGACGATTGAACGTCAGATTGCCGCTTAGGGGCGTTTGCAGCGTCAATTGGTTAGGCGAAGACGATCAGATTATCCCTATGGATCGCGGGCTTCTCGGCCAGGTCAGCCAGCAGGCGGTTGCCGGCAATCTGGTCCTGACGGCGTCCGGCGGCAAGCTCCAGCACGTCCGAATCGGCCTCGGCGATACCGCGGGCGACGACCATACCGCTCGGATCGTGCACATCGAGCACATCGCCCTCGGCAAACTGGCCATCGACCTGGCGAATACCCACCGCGAGCAAGGACGAGCCGCGGCTGACCAGCGCCTTCGCGGCACCGTCGTCAACCGTTACCGAGCCATGTGCCTTGTCACCCAGCGCGATCCACAGCTTGCGCGGCGCAATGTCCAGGCGCTCCGCCGGCGGATCGAACAGGGTTCCCACGCTCTCGCCGCGGGCCAGGCGCACGAGCGCATTGGGCTCCTCGCCCGAGCAAATCACGCTTTGAATGCCCGCCGTCATCAGAATGCGACTCGCGCGAATCTTAGTGATCATGCCGCCCGTGCCCACCGAAGTCGAAGAATCGCCCGCCGAGGCAATGATCTTGGCATCGATCTTATGCACGACCGGGATAAACTCGGCCGTGGGGTCCTCGTGAGGATTGGCGGTATAGAGGCCATCGATGTCCGAAAGCGTCACGCACAGGTCCGCCGAAACCAAGCAGCTCACGAGGGCCGTCAGCGTGTCGTTGTCGCCAAACTTGATCTCGTCGACGGTAACGGTGTCGTTCTCGTTGACGACCGGCACCACGCCCAGCTCCACCAGGCGCAGCAAAGCGTCGCGTGCGTGCAGGTAGGACGTACGGCGCGCCGTATCGTGGCGCGTGAGCAGCACGAGCGAGGTAAGCAGGTCACGCGCATGGAACTCCTCGTCGTAGACCGACGAGATGATGCACTGGCCGGCAGAAGCACATGCCTGCAGGCTCGGCAGATCGCCGACCGGTTTGCGGTCGAAGCCCAGCACGGGATAGCCACAGGCGATAGCGCCCGAGCTCACCACGACCAAGCGCCAGCCGAGCTTGCGCAGGGCCGCGGCCTGATCGGCAAGCCCGCCGATAAACGCGCGGTTGACCTTACCGTCGGCACCCACCACCGTAGACGAGCCGATCTTTACCACCATCGTTTTATAAGAAGTCGTCATACGTCAAACCAATCAACTGTTCAGCGAACGAGCGAACGGGCGAGCAAGAAAATGATCCGTTTTCCTCCGTCCCCTTCGGATCATTTTGCCCAGGGGAAGGCGGATGCCGCGGCCATGTTCTTGCGCACGAGCTCATCGCGCACCTGTGCCAGGCCCTGCTCAATGCCCACCACGTAGGTCTGCGGATACAGAAAGCGCTTGTAGGCAGCGTCCAGATGATCGAGCGCCCAGGCACAACGCTCGCGCGCGTCCTCGATGCTCTCGCGAGGAGCCACCGCGCTGCCGTCGCGCACAATCGGCACCAGCAGCTCACGATACTCGAGCTCGGACACATCGGTCACCAAGGCGGCATCGTTTACAGCCACGAGGGTGTTGCCGCGCGCGGCGCCCTCCCCCGCCAGATGGTCCTCGTCATAGATCATGTCGCAGATCGGGCCGCCAAAGCCGTCGTAATAGCGGCGCACGCGCTGCACGCCGGGGATCGTGCGCTTGTAGGGCTGCTCGGAGAGCTTCACCACCGGCGTCCACGGGTCCGCATCGCTCGCACGACGGGCGGAAAGCTTGTACACGCCGCCCAGCGCCGGCTGATCGTAGCAGGTCGCGAGCTTGGTGCCCACGCCAAAGCTGTCGATGGGTGCGCCCTGGTCGAGCAGCGACTGGATCGTGTACTCGTCCAGGTCGTTGGAGACCGAAATCCCCACATAGGGCAGACCCTCGGCGTCAAAGCGACCGCGGACATACTTGGAGAGCTTGGCAAGGTCACCCGAGTCAATGCGAATAGCCGACAGGCGCTCGCCCGCCGCCTCCATCTCCTTGGCAACCGTAATGGCATGCTCGCAGCCCTCGCGCACGTCGTAGGTATCGATGAGCAGCGTGCAGTTCTTGGGGCTCGACTTGGCAAACGCACGGAAGGCCTCGAGCTCGGAGTCAAAGCTCATCACCCAGCTATGCGCATGCGTGCCAAAGACGGGAATACCGTAGCGGCGCCCGGCAAGCACGTTGGACGTAGAGGAGCAGCCGGCAACGTAGCTCGCGCGCGCGACGGCCAGGCCGCCATCGGGACCCTGGGCGCGGCGCAGGCCAAACTCGGCCACGGGGTGGCCGTCCGCCGCCAACACCACGCGCGCCGTCTTGGTGGCGACAAGTGTCTGGAAGCCGACGATGTTGAGCAGCGCGGTCTCGAGCAGCTGGCACTCCAGCGCCGGGCCGGTGACGCGCACCATGGGCTCGCGCGGAAAGACAAGCTCGCCCTCGGGGACGGCGTCGATATTCACGTGTGCACGAAAATCGTGCAGGTAGTCGAGGAATCCGGGCTTGAACATCGCGCCACCGGCCGGGGCCTGAAGCGAGGCGAGGTAGTCGATATCCTCGGCCGTAAAGCGAAGGTTCTCGACCAGCTCGGGCAGCTCGGCGGTGCCGCACATGACGGCGTACGCGCTGCCAAACGGATGGTCGCGGTAAAACGCCGTAAAACAACCCTGCTCATTGGCCTTACCGCTCTCCCACAGGCCCTGGGCCATAGTGAGTTCGTACAGGTCGGTGAGCATTGCGATGTCGGCAGGATGCGAGATGTCGGTCAAAGCCATGGGGCGACCTTTCGGATGCGTTATGCAGAGGCTGAGGTTGGGCGAGACAGACCTGCGGGCATGGAGCCCGGCGCGAACAGGTTAGTGCAGGCCCATGCTACCCGTGATCGTGTAGACCATAAAGACGATAAACGCGATGAGGGCGAGCACGATGATGATTTTTTGAGCTGGAGCCATGCCGGGGATCTCATTCTCGCCCGTAGGCTCCTTGGAGGTAACCATGCGCTGGGCAAAGGTCATCTCGTCACGGCTCGGTTTGGGCTCGACGGGCTTGGGGTGAGCGGCCTTTTTAGGCTGAGGTTTGGGTGCGGTGGGCGCGGGCTTCGCGGCGGCGGGCTTGGGTGCGGGCGCAGGTGCCGGTACGGCTGTGCCCTTCGCAGCGGCCTCCTCGGCCTCCTTGCGCTCGGCACGCAGGGCGGCCAGCTCCTCACGCTCGCGGCGTGCCTCTTCCTGGGCCTCGCGACGAGCCTTCTCGGCGCGGAGCTCTTCCAACTCGGCACGCTCCTCGGCAGACAGTGGTTGGGACTCAAGCTCGGCCATGGTATAGCCCTTTCTTTTAAAAAAGCCGCCGACACAATGTCAGCGGCTTATCAAATCCAAGGGTGGAGACGAAGGGAGTCGAACCCTCGGCCTCTGCCATGCGACGGCAGCGCTCTCCCAACTGAGCTACGTCCCCAAGACAAGTTGATATTTTACCTACGGCTCGCCAACTGTCAACGCCCAATACCCAGTCTTTTTGGGACGGAGCTGTTTTGGCTACCTTTCCTGTTTTGGCTACCTTTCGTATGTCCGAGCCACCCGATGATTTTTCTGGGACGGGGATTAAAAAATCATCATGTACCGGATGATTTTTTAATCCCCGTCCCAGAAAAATCATCGGCGAACGCGCTACTTTGCGCTGGTGAGGACGCCGGTGGTGTCAAACGCCGGGGTAAAGCTCTCGTCTACCGCGCCGCCCTCTTGCCAGAACATCGTCGTAAAGCCCAGATCATCGGCATGATCGAGCACCTGCTCGTACTCCTCGCGCGTCACGGCGCGTGCCAGGTCGCCGCCTTGCTCGCGCATGAGCGCATTGGGCGTGTACTGGTTCATGACCGAGATCGGCACATCGCCCACCGTCTGCCACACCAGGTCCAGAACGCGGCACGAATCGTCCGCATGTCCCGGCAGCACCAGATGACGCACGATCATGCCGCGCTTCATGAGCCCGTCCTCGTCTACCAGCTCTCCCCCGCGGCGCTCGATCTCGCGCGCCATTTGCGCCAGGCCTGACACAGCCACACGTGGGTAGTCCTTTATATGAGAGAGCGACTGCGCAAGCGCCGCATCAGCATATTTAAAGTCGGTAAGCCACACATCAACCAGGTCACCCAGGGCAGCCACGGCACTCGCGCGCTCATAACCACTCGTGTTGTAGACGATCGGGATGTCCAACCCACGCTCCCGTGCCGCGGCAATCGCGGCAGGCAGCAGGTGAGCATAATGCGTCGCAGTCACCAAGTTGATATTGTTGGCGCCCTGGTCCTGCAGCTCCAACATAATCTCGACCAAGCGCTCGATCGTAATCTCAAGACCGAAATTGCCCGTCGAGATCTCGTGGTTTTGACAGTAGACGCATTTGAGCGAACAGCCGCTAAAGAAAATCGTGCCCGAGCCGGCCTCGCCCGAAATGGGCGGCTCCTCCCACATATGGAGCGCCGCGCGGGCGACCTTAAGCGTGTCGTCGGCGCCGCATACGCCGTGCGCGCCCTCGTCGCGTGCCGCGCCGCAACGGCGTGGACACAAATGGCAGGCGGGCGAAAAAAGTTCGGTCAACGACGTCGGCATAAAAACATGCTCCAAAACAATGATTCAGCAGCTCAAACGTTAAGGCCCGGACCGCACAGGCGGCTCCGTCCCTAAGCCGCCGTAATCGTCCGACACGATTTTTGTAATGTCAAGACTGGAATCAACAAAGTGCCGCTTTATGATGTAAGTATTCCGCCCCCCGCGGAGCAACTGGGTGAACCGTCGCGTTTATTTAGGGAGCCCACACAGTCGTACTTAGTACAGGTATCCTTCGTTGTTAAGGACGCTGGAACAGTCGATGAGGGCACCCACCTGTTTTAGGTGGGTTCATTTTCGTAACGTGGGGGGTGGTTTTCTTTTGCCGATTTTGCCAATAATTGCCATCGCAGATCCCATATGACACCCAACGGCACTTGGCAGAACCCCCGCTAACATCCCAATATCTGGTAAGCACGTGATTATCGCCCCATGCAATTCCTTACACCCCCCTTGGTCGAGTATCATGGGTCAGCTATACCCTTTGCGGCATGGCATCTTTTGACCTTTTCCTTCGACGCTTGGCGGTTTTCGATTCATGGCTTCCTCCACGAGCTTCATACCGTACTTATGCGTGGCGGTCGCGGCTTTTGTCACGACCTTTCTCACGGTACCCCTGGTCAAGCGCCTGGCAATCAAGCTCGACGCCGTCGACTATCCCTCAAAGCGCCGCATTAACACCAAACCCATCCCGCGCATGGGCGGCACCGCGGTCTTTTTGGGCCTCGTCGTCGCCTGTATTGTGCAGATCATGGGCACCTGGTATCTGGGCTGGCCACCCGTTTTGGTGCCGCACCCGCGCCTGCACATCAGCTACCCCGTGCTGGCACTCTCCTTTACCGTGATCTTTGCGACCGGCGCGATCGATGATGTCTTCCAGCTCAAGCCCAAGCAAAAATTGGCCGGCCAGGTGCTTGCTGCGCTCATCGCCTGCATGGGCGGCCTGCGGATCGGCGTCATCGTCAACCCGTTTGCCCCTGGCGAGATTATGCTCGGCTGGCTTGCCTACCCCATCACCGTGATCTACTTAGTGGCGTTCACCAATATCATCAACCTCATCGACGGCCTCGACGGTCTGGCCACGGGCATTTGCGGCATCGCATCGTTCACCATGTTCACGATGGCCATGCTTTCGGGCCGTATCGACGCCGCCGCGCTCTCGATCGCGCTCTTTGGCTCGTGCGTGGCTTTTCTGCATTACAACTTCAACCCCGCGAGCATCTTCTTGGGCGACTCGGGGTCGCTGCTGTTGGGCTTCGCTTTGGGATCCATCTCGCTACTCAACGTGAGCCGCACCGCCGCGCTCACCTCACTCATCATCCCGCTCATCGTGGCAGGCGTACCCATCATCGACACGTTCAGCGCCATCGTGCGCCGCAAGCGGGCCCACATTAGCATCGGACAGGCCGACAAGGGCCACATCCACCACCGCCTGATCCAAGAGGGCTACAACCAAAAGCAGGCCGTGCTGCTCATCTACGCCTGGTGCATCATGCTTTCGGCCGGCGCTGCCACGATCAATCAGGTCGAGGTGCCCACGCGCGTGCTCATCTTTGTCGTGCTCGCCATTGGCTCGGCCGCCTTCGCCAAGCACCTGCACCTGTTTGAGCCCGTCCTGCGCCACCATTACAATAAGCGCACGCACGAGGACGAGCTGGTAACCCCCGACGACCCCGCCTTTAAACAGGAGGAGCAGGCAGCCGAGGAGCGCAAGGATGAGCGCCACCACAGGCGCTAGGTTTATTGCCGAGGAAGTGACTCATTGCTGCTGGCTGCTCGCGACCGCGTCGTGAGCGCCGCATAGCCCTCGCCCTACCGGCACCTCACCCACTTACGCCCCACCCCTTTCAATAACGCGTTATCATTTTGACCAATACGCATACGTTAGGAGCAATCATGCCAAACGAGAACAGCTACGAAGTCGCGCTGCAAACGAGCAACGCCATTCGCGAGGGCCTGGCAAAGACGCCCGAGAAGTTCACCATGCTCACCGGCGACCGCCCGACCGGACGCTTGCACCTGGGTCATTACTTCGGCACCCTCAAGGGCCGTGTTGAGCTGCAGAACATGGGTGCCAAGACCAATGTGCTCATCGCCGACTACCAGGTCATCACCGACCGCGACACCACCGAGCATATCCAGGACAACGTGTACAACATGGTCATGGACTACCTTGCCTGCGGCATCGACCCCGACAAGACCATGATCTACGCGCACTCCGCCGTGCCCGCCGCAAACCAGCTTATGCTGCCGTTCCTGTCGCTGGTGTCCGAGGCCGAGCTGGCGCGCAACCCCACGGTCAAGGCCGAGATGGAGGCCTCGGGCCACGAGCTCACGGGCCTTCTGCTCACCTACCCGGTGCATCAGGCCTGCGACATCCTGTTCTGCAAGGGCAACGTGGTGCCCGTCGGTCGCGACCAGCTGCCGCATATCGAGCTCACCCGCACCATCGCCCGCCGCTTTAACAACCGCTATGGCAAGGTGTTCCCTGAGGTCGACGCGCTGCTGTCCGAGACCCCGCTGCTGCCGGGCCTGGACGGTCGTAAGATGAGCAAGAGCTACGGCAACGCCATCAATATCTCGATGACCGCCGAGGAGACGGCCAAGCGCATCAAGAAAAGCCAGACCGACTCCGAGCGCATGATCACGTTTGATCCCGAAAACCGCCCCGGCGTGTCCGGCCTGCTTTCCACGGCTGCCATCTGCACCGGTCGCTCCGAGGTCGAGATTGCCGAGGAGATTGGCATGGGCGGCTCCGGCCAGCTCAAGAAGTACGTGACCGAGGCCGTCAACGAGTACTTCGCCCCGATCCGTGAGCGTCGCCAGCGCTACGAGAACGACCTGAATTACGTCAAAGACGTACTGCACGAGGGCAATCGCCGCGCCAACGAGATCGCCGAGCAGACCCTGGCCGAGGTTCAGGACGCCATGGGTATGGTGTACTAGGCAAAGCGCTTTCGCACAACATAGACGGTAAGATTAGAATTCTCCCCGAAACAGGAACAGGCCCGCTGGCAGTTAGTTGCCAGCGGGCCTGTTCCCGAAGTACACCGTTGAATCGCACAGAGGGGAGGAATGCGAATCAAACTCAACAGGGCAGGCTTTTTCATCGCCTATTGCCTGCTCCGTTGCTGAATACAATATAGTTCACCGTGGTTTACTTTCTGGCGAGAATATACGCCACCACATCGTCTCCATAAGTTAACCCCGGTAAACCTACTAAAAAGGGACAGGTTTATTTTGGCAGGTTTTATCTGGGGAAATGACACCAGTGCCGGCGTTCGCCACAAATGACGGGCACCTTTTTGGTGGTTTTGGCGCGAGCAAGCCGCTAAAGCCCGGCAGGCCAACGACAGGCGGCCAGGTCGACGTGCATGGGGTCGGTAAACGTCACGCCCTCCCCCAGCAGAAGCTCACGCTGAGCATCGGGGCCGCCAAACGCAAATCCCTCGCAAATGCGGCCGTCGGCAAACACCACGCGATGACAGGGAATTTGGCCAGGGCGTGGGTTGCTATGCAGCGCATAGCCCACATAGCGTGCACTCCTTGGACGACCGGCAAGCAGCGCCACCTGACCATACGTGGCGACCATCCCCTCGGGAATCTGCTCGACCACCTCGTACACCCGCTCAAAAAAGCCCTCAGACGCCATCGCCTACCCCTTTCCGCCCGCAACAGCATAAAGCAAATGATCCCTCGGCGACGGCGGGGTTGCAGATCATTTGTGGCCTCTGTGCGACCGATGGTCTGCAACCCCGCCGTCGCCGAGGGATCACACGGCATGGCAGGCAGCGTTTGCCCAGATAAAACCTGCCAAAATAAACCTGTCCCTTTTTGGCAGGTAAGTTAGTTGGCGGGCTGGAAGAAGGCTACGGCTACGGCGCCGGGGCCTACGTGGGTGCCGATGGTGGCGCCGATGATGTGGACGGGCAGCTCACCCTCGGTGTGGCCGGCCCACAGCGCCGCACTATCCTCGATATACTTCTTGAGCACCGCATCCGAAAGGCCCGTATAGCCGAGCGCCAGCGGCATGGAAAAGTCGACGCCGCCCGCCTGCTCGACCTTCTGGTTCAACAGGTTTCGACCGTTTTTGGAACCGCGCGCCTTGCCCAACTGCACGATCAGACCGTCCTCGACAGCCACCACAGGCTTCACGTTGAGCAGCGTACCCACGGCGCCGGCCACGGCAGACAGACGACCGCCGCGCACCAGGTACTCCAGCGTCTCGAGCAGGCCGATAACCACCACGCGGTCGCGGACGGCCTCGACCGCAGCCGCGATCTGGGCTGCACTGCGGCCCTCGTCCACCAAGCGCAGCGCATACTCGACCAGCACGCGCTCGCCCAGGGTGACGTTGTTGCTATCCACCACATACACGTCGCCGCCCGGCGCCTCGGCAAGTGCCGTACGAGCACTCTGGTTGGTGCCCGAAAGCTTGGCGCCCACGGTAATAATCACGGCCTCGTCGCCGGCCTCACGTGCTTCGGCAATCGCCTGTGAAAAGGCGTACGGGTTGACCTGACCGGTCTTGGGCAGCTCGTCACGCTCCACGAGCATCTCGTAAAAGCGCTGGTGATCGATGTCGACGCCATCCATGTACACATCGGTGCCAAAGGTGACGGACAGCGACAGAACACACAGAGCGGGATGCTCCGCCGGAGACATATCACTGGCGGAATCGGTAATAATGCGGACGGACATAGCGAATCCTTTCTTGCGCAGGTCTCGCGCAGGGAATTTTGACAACAAGATCCCAGCACGGCGTGCGCGCTCAAACGGGACGATGCAGTTGTTGGCTGAAAGCTAGCGCCTACGCGGCTCTACATCTCGCGCAGGGTGTTGAGAATCGTGCGAAGCGACGCATACATCTGCTCGCGCTGCTCCACGCCCATGGCCTTGCCGGTGGCATCGAGCACATCGCGAATGATGCGATCGGCCTCGCTCATGCTCTCGCCGCCCAGGGCGGTCAGGCGCACCGGGGCACGGTACTTGACGGCCGCATCACCCGAGTCGTCGACCTCGACGTAGCCGCCCTCCTCCAGATGCGCCAGTGTGCGCGAAACGGCGGCACGGGTAACACCGGCCATGCGGGCGAGGTCGGCGCCAGTCAGGCCGTCCTTGCTGCGCTCAAGATAGTACAGGCACATGACATCGGAGCCCTTAAGGCCAAGCCTTGCACCTTCGGACGTCTTGATGCGCTGAATCTCCTTGTAGAGGCCGCTGATCAGTCCGACAAAGTCCTCAAAACGTGTCTCGTCGTTCTGCTGCATGGTGACGACCGCCTTTCGCTTACATGATGCTAACGGGTGAACATCTTAGCCGCACTAGGCAACACGCATACCCAAATATCCCATTTGTTAACCCATTAACATAAAAACCACCACAAAGGAGACAGTACACCTTTGTGGTGGTTTTGGGCCGAGTTACAGCTCCACGCGCGGGTTATCGCGGGTCACAAGTGTCTTAACCAGAACGGTGGCACCCAGATACCGCTCGAGCAGCTCGGCCAAGCGATCGATCGCGGCCTGGCAATCCCCCATCCGCTCGGGCTCTACACACTCAATCGCCAGGAACGCATCGGCCGAATCGTCGGACAGCGCCGTGCGAACGCAATCGCGCCAGTTCCAGCAACGACACACGGCGCCCACATCATCGATATAGGCAAGCTCACCGGGCAGTGTCGGATCATCCGCCTCCTCGCCAAGCGGCAAGAACGCATCGCCGCCGTCGGTCACCGCCAGGCGCAGATTGCCCTCAATAGCACGCAAATCCTCACCGCCAACGGGCAGCGCATAAGTCAACGAAATCGTGTTGTAGATATCCACCGCCGGCGTGATGTGGCCGACCGGCTTGCCTTTGAGCACGCGCTTGAGCAGGTTCTCAACTGAGCAACGCGCGCCCTTCTTGGTCTTGAACAGGCGATACGCCTCGCGCCATGCCTTAACCGGCGCATTCTCGCTGATGGTATCACTCGTCAGGTGACGCTCCGCATCGATATTGGCGCGGTCGAGCAACGCGGCAATCGCGTCCACGTCCTCCTGGGAAATCTGCGCCGCGGGCTTCATGCCCTTTACGACCACAACGCCGATAGCTGCCTGCGGAAACAGCTCCCAAAACGAATCCTCGGCAACGAAACTCTTCATACGTGCTCCCTTTCTAGCATGCGCCCGAGCCCGGGCGCCCAAACAAAAAGCGCCCTTACGACGGCCACCTTCAAAGTCCTACGGTGCCGCCACAAGAGCGCTTACGCTGCCCCCATCCGGAGAAGGGGACGATATGTCAGATATATTGTAACCCGAGTCATCCGCGCAAGCAAAACCACCGTAAAGATGCCTGCCCCCTTTATGGTGGTTTTGGGTCCAAGGCGAAGCTAGTGGCGGAGCCCCAGCAGGCCGCGACCGCGATGACGGGCCTCGGCGGGCACCTGGGCGTGCGGACCGGCGGCCTTGACGGACTCGGGCAGGTGCGAGTACTTCTTCTCGAAGTTCTCCTCGAACATCACTGCCAGGTTGTGCGCTGCCTCGTCGTAGCGCGCGGTGCTCTGCCAGTACTGTCGCGGCACCAGAATGCCGTCGGGCACGCCATGGCACGTGGTGGGAATGTCGACGTTAAAGATGTCGTCGTGCACGAACTCGCTCTCTTCGATGGTGCCGTCGAGGGCGCGAGCGACCAGTGAGCGCGTATAGGCCAGCTCGATGCGATGACCCACGCCGTAGCCGCCACCAATCCAGCCGGTGTTGACCAGGTAGACGTGCGTGCGGCCGTCGGCGATGCGCTCGCCGAGCATCTTAGCGTAGACCATGGGGTCGAGCGGCATAAACGGCTCGCCAAACAGCGAGGAAAACGTGGGCGTGGGCTCGGTGACGCCGACCTCCGTGCCGGGGATCTTGGCCGTAAAGCCCGTCACAAAGTGGTACATGGCGGCATCGGCCGTCAGGCGTGAGATGGGCGGCAACACGCCAAAGGCGTCACAGGTCAGGAACAGCACGACGCTCGGAGTGGTGCCCATGCCCTTGGTCCACGCGTTGGGAATGTGCTCCACAGGGTAGGCCACGCGCGTGTTGTGCGTGATCGAGACGTCGTCGTAGTTGGGCTTGCGGCTCTCGTCGAGCACCACGTTTTCGCAGATGGCGCCAAAGCGGACGGCGTTGAAGATCTCGGGCTCGTGGAACGCGTCCAGGCCCTCACACTTGGCGTAGCAGCCGCCCTCGATGTTGAAGATCCCCATGTCGGACCAACCGTGCTCGTCGTCGCCGATCAGCAGGCGCGTGGGGTTGGCCGAAAGCGTAGTCTTGCCGGTGCCGGACAGGCCAAAGAACACGGCGGTCTCATGCGTGACGGGGTCCATACTGGCCGAGCAATGCATGGGCAGCACGTCGTCCTCGACGGGCAGCAGGTAATTCATAACGCTGAAGATGGACTTTTTAATCTCGCCGGAGTAGCCGGTGCCAGCGACCAGAATCACGCGCTCCTGGAAATTGATAACCACCGCGGCGCTGGAGTTGAGGCCCTTGGTGGCAGGATCGCACTGATAGCCGGGTGCGGCAAGGACGCAAAAGTCCGGCTCGCCGGTGCGTGCGATTTCGCGGGCAAGCGGGCGGGCGAGCATCTGCTTAATAAAGAGCGCCTGGCTGGCACGCTCGCAGGCGACAAGCAGGCGACGCGTATGGTTGCGGTCGGCACCGGCCATACCGCGCGTGACGAACACGTCGCGCTCATTGAGATAGTCGACGATGCCGGCCTTGATGGCCTCGTAGCTCTCGGCAGAAAGCGAGCGGTTGACGGCACCCCAGGCAATCTTGTCGTGCACGTCGGGCGTATCGACGATAAAGCGGTCGTTGGGCGATCGGCCAGTGCGCTCTCCCGTCTCGATCACCAGCGCGCCGTTGGAGGCCATGCGGCCTTCATTGCGGCGGATGGCATGCTCGACGAGCTCCGCGGCGGGTAGATCGACCAGCAGACGAGGCTGATTCTCGGCGGGATCTTCAACGAGCGTAATACCAAAGTTGGACAGAACTTCTGCAGGGGTAACGCCAGGCATGGGGCCTCCTTTAAAAGTGCGTCACGTGGAAGCGACGCGCACTTTACTCACGTAAAGCCCGTTGTACCCGATATGCAAAAACGTTTTTGCGGCAACGGCAAGGCGCCCGCTCAACGGTCAAAAATCGCACGCAAGCGGCCTAGTCATTGGGGACGTTCTTAAACGACTAGTCGTTGGGGCACTCTTGAACAGGCAACATTCAAGGAGCGTCCCCAGATGCCGGCACTTAGGGACGTTCCTAAAGTGCCGGCACATAAGGAACGTCCCTAAGTGCCTACTACTGAATGGCGCCGCCGAAATTATTGAACAACCTGTTCAAAAATACGAATCGATACCACCGTGGCTATACTAGAGCGCAGTAAGAGAAAGGACTCCGCCTTGAGCATCACGCCCCTCGATAGCATCCGCCGCGCCATCGCCCGCCGCAACGGCGTCACCGACCCCACCGTATCGGGCGGGGCGCACGGGCAAGGCGGACGCATCGAGAACGGCCTGTTCCCCGCCTCCCACACGGCCGAAGAGCTCGCGCACATCCAGGAGCTGAGCCAGCGCAACGCCGGCGGCCCCGACAGCAGCCAGGCCACGCGCCATCGCCGCGGGCGCAATCGCCAACCCGGCCCCATCCACCGCATGGTCAATGCCTGGTGGAACCGCCTACTCGGTGCTGTCTACGGCGGCGGCTTCTCCACGCAAGAAGCCGAGTACGAAGATCACGCCACCCGTCGCGACTACCTCTGGAATACCCTGGGCACCGCCGTATGGGGCATGGCGTTTCCGCTGCTCACCATTGTGTCGACGCAGCTCGTAGGCGCCGAGGAGGCCGGTAAATTCTCCATCGCCTTTGTCACCGGCACGCTCATCATGATCGCATGCAACTACGGCGTACGCAATTTCCAGGTCTCGGACATCGACGAAAAAACCTCCTTCGCCTCCTACCAGCTCAACCGCTGGCTCTGCGGAGCGCTCGCCCTAGGCTGCGGCCTCATGTACAGCAGCGCCCGCGGCTATGACGCGCAGATGGCGATGATCGGCCTGGGCGTCTACCTGTATAAGGTGATCGACGGCGTCGCCGACGTGTACGAGGGCCGCCTGCAGCAGGCCGACAAACTCTATTTGGCCGGCATGAGCCAAACGCTGCGTTCCGCCGGTGTCATCGCAATCTTTAGCGTGGCACTGTTCCTCACGCGCAGCATGCCCATCGCGGCCATGGCCATGGGTGTCACCGCCATCGCCTCGCTCGTGCTGGTCACCGCGCCGCTCGCCCTGCTCGAGACCGAAAAATCGCGCCGCGTGAGCCTGCGCGAGGTCGGTCACCTGTTTGTCCAGTGCGCCCCGCTTTTTGGTGCTCTGTTCCTGTTCAACCTTATCGAGAGCATGCCCAAGTTTGTGATGGAGGGCACGCTGGCCTATAAGTATCAGCTGTACTTTAATGCCCTGTTCTTTCCGGCGCAGGCTATTTTGCTGAGCATCGGATTTATCTATAAACCGCAGCTCCTGCGTCTGTCGAGCATTTGGGCGAATCCGCGTAAGCGTCGCCGCTTTGACTTGATTATTACTGCCGTTATGGCGCTGATCGTGGCCATCACCGGCGTGTGCGCCGCATTTATGGCAGGCCCAGGCATTCCCCTCATGAGCTTTATGTACGGCCTCAACTTTGAGCGCTACCGCACATTGGCACTGCTAATGGTTGTCGCCGGCGGCGTCACCGCGGCAATCGACTTTATCTACGCCATTATCACGGTGTTGCGCCACGCCAGCGATGTCACCAAGATCTACCTGATCTGCTTCGCCGTAAGCGTGGTGCTGCCGGTGATCCTGATTAAGCTGCTGGGTCTGATGGGCGCTGTGGTGAGCTACCTAGCCATCATGGCCCTGCTCCTGGTGCTACTGATTATCGAGTACGCCCACATCCGCCAACGCATCGAACGCGACCGCAACCCCTACGGCGCCTAATTAGCTGCCCCCGGTCACCGGAATTAGCGATGGAATCACCCCGGCTGGAGCCTCGTTGCGGACAATATGCATCACGCAAAACTAAGTGAGTAGACTTTTGCCGAATCCCTGACCACACCGGCAAAACACAAGTCAGTGACCTGCGGTTTTGTTGAGGCAAATTTGCCGGCTGCTCGGCATTTCCAAAAAAGTCTACTCACTTAGCCAGCGGGCACCCAAAAAAGAACCGTCGCGAGGTCGTTTGACTCCGTTGCGACGGTTTTTCGAGAATTTTCGCGCTGCCGCGGGCGCTCCTCATTTCTGACCCCATTGCACCAAGGGTAGTCAAAAAAGCCCCGTCCCAAATTAGCTACCCCTTGCACCGGTTATTCGCCTGGGTTGATGTTCGCGTAAAACTCGGCCCCATCGTCTAGACGCAGGATACCTACGCGGCCAAACTCCGACCCAGTGGCGGCGGCGCAGTCGATGTCGATGCGATCGGGCACGCCGGCGGTATCCTCGCCGCCCAGGCGCACAATCTGCCCACGGCCCGACTCCTCATCAAGCCCCGCCAGCCCCCCTACCTCGCAATAACGCCCGAGCGACACCGTGGGCGTGTGACCGCTCACCACGATCGGACCCTTGCCCTCGGCAGAAAGCAACCCCGTCGGAGCATCCCAATAGCCATGGCGAATCCACAGCAAGTCATCGGAAGACTGCACGGCAAGCATTTGCTGTAGCAACTCGCTATTGGCATCGACCGCTCCCCTGCCATCGGCGCAATCGACACCATGCTCAAGCAAAAACGCACGCGCCGCCTCGGTCTCAATACCGGCATGCACCAGCAGGTACGGACGCTCGTCAGTCTCGGCCACCGCGTAAAGCGGCAGCGTCGCCATCCAACGCACGAGCTCCTCGTACACCTCAAATTCCATATCGTTGAGCTGCTGACGGGTAGTCCAACCGCCGTTGATATCCCAGGTCTCGGCATCGAGCGGATCCTGGCCAATGATGGCGTCGAGCATGATCTGCTCGTGGTTGCCCTTGAGCACGCGCGCGTTGGGCAGCGAGCGCACGAGCTTAATAACGCCAACCGGATCGGGCCCGCGATCGATCATGTCACCCAGCACGTACAGCGTATCGTCGGAAGCCAGCGAAATCTTGGACAGGGCCTCGTCAAGCGCACGCACGTGCCCGTGAGCATCAGATGTCACAAAGATCGCCATGGAACGCCTTTCCCTGCATTACGACCGAAGCCCGGAGCCGCAACTAAAACTTCAAGTTGAACTTAAACGTTACCCATTGTACTCCGTTGCAATAAAGCTGGGAAGGGTTGCATACCGTCAACGGTCGTCAGCGCGCGCCTGCCAACCCGCGCCGCTCACGCCACGCCGTCTGGCCCAGCGCCCCGACCAGCGACACTCGCTTCGCGGCCTCGTGTCGAAAATGCGCACGCCCGCAATCCAACCCCATAAACCCACCATCTTTGGGTACAAATAAACGCAGACAACTGACCGTGCCACGCCAACCACCCAGGAGCGGACACCATCCATGAACCAGATCCTTCTCTTTATCGGCCTCGTCATCATTCTGTGCCTGACCATCAAACCCGTCGGCAAAAAGCTCCCCTTCCCCACCCTGCTCATCTTTATCGCACTCGGCATGCTGCTGGGCGTCAACGGTCCGGCGCACATCGACTTTAGCGACTATGCGCTCACCGAAACCGTCTGCGGCACGGCGCTGCTGTTCATCATGTTCTACGGCGGCTTTAACACCAACATCGACCGTGCCAAGCCCATCGCTGTGCCCGCAGTGCTGCTAAGCTCGCTCGGCGTCGTCATCACCGCTGGCATCACCGGCGTGTTCGCGCACTTTGTACTGGGCTTCGACTGGATCAGCGGCCTGCTACTGGGATCGGTCGTGGCATCCACCGACGCGGCAAGCGTCTTTAGCGTGCTGCGCGAGCACAGTCTTTCGCTAAAGGGCGGCACCGACTCGCTGCTCGAGGTGGAATCGGGCTCCAACGATCCCGTCGCCTACATGCTCACCGCGGTACTCGCCACCCTCGCAGCTGGCGGCGACATCAACATTCCCATACTGCTGGCCAAGCAAATCATCCTGGGTGTGGGCCTGGGCCTTGTCATCGGCTGGACATCCAGCCGCCTGATTGAGCGCGCGCACGCAACGGCTGAGGGTGCGCAGACCATCTTTTTGTTCGCCGTGGCCATCGTCGCCTACGCGCTGCCGAGCTATCTGGGCGGCAACGGCTTTTTGGCCGTATACCTGGCAGGCATTGTGCTGGGTGCGAGCGACATCACCGGCAAGGTCGAGATGGCGCACTTCTTCGACACCCTTACCGAGATGGCCGAGATGACCATCTTCTTTTTGCTGGGCCTGCTCGTGACGCCCGCGCGCCTGCCGCAAATGCTGCTACCGGGCCTGGCGCTCATGGCGTTTATGCTCTTTGTGAGCCGTCCCATCGCCGTTGGCGTGCTGCTGGCGCCCTTTAAGACGAACCCTCGCCAGGTTGCACTCGTAAGCTGGGCGGGTCTGCGCGGCGCAGCTTCGGTCGTCTTTAGCCTCTTTGCCGTTGTGGCCGGTGTTCCCGGTGGGCACGACCTGTTTGACCTGGTCTTTGTGATTGCCGTGTCGAGCATTGTAGTGCAGGGTTCGCTGCTGCCTGCAGTGGCGAAGAAACTCGATATGATCGATGCAGAAGGCGACGTGCGCCGTACCTTTAACGATTACCGCGACGAAGACGGCATGTCGTTCGTCAAGCTCAAGGTGGGTGCGGGGCATCCGTTTGCCGGGCGCTCGCTCGCCGATATTGGCAGCGTCACGGACATGCTGGTGGTCCTGGTGCTGCGCGATGGCGCGCACCCGGTGCTGCCCAATGGCGATACCGTGATTGAGGAAGGCGACCTGCTGGTTATGGCCGCTCCAACGTTTGAAGAGCGTGCCGAGATTACGCTGCGCGAGGTCACCGTGACGCCCCACGGTCGCCTGGCCGGCCAGCGCCTGCGCGACGTTCCGCAAGGTAAGCACCCGTTTATCGTGGTGATGCTCAAGCGCGACGGCCAAACGATCATCCCCGACGGCAATACCCTCATATACGCCGGCGACGAAGCCGTCATCGCCACGCTGGCGTCGTAGCCATCCCCACCCATAAGTTGCGGTGAAATAGGGATTGAATAGGCCTTCTACCGGCCCAAACGGTCCCTATTTCACCGCAACTTATTTTGGGGATGGGGTTGAAGTTCAATCGCGGCTACCAGCCTTCGTCCGCGCCGTAGTCGTCATCATCGTCATCGACGGCAAAGTCTCGGAGGTCGAGGCCTTCGCGTTCGGCTCGGGCTAGGAGATCTTGGGGCGACTCATCCTCGATATCCACTACGTCGAGCATGGCAGCCGGAAAGCCCACGCCCGCCGCGCTCCCCGCACGATCGAGCAGACTCTCGCGCAGCTGACCGACATCAACTTCGATCTTCATGATGCAGCCTCCCTATTCAGCCCCTACTTACCATTCACGACCCAGATAAACATGGAAGTGCAGCGTCTGAAGAACACGCTCTTCGCCGCTATCCGCGTTTTTCAGGCAAAGTGCATACTCCGCGCGTTCATCAAGTTCAACGGTTGGACGCACCGTCAGCATTACCTTAAAGCGGCGCGCCCTCGCATCGACTTCAGTCAAATCGGCTACGATTCTTGCAATGTCGGTTACAGGGTTTCCGCTGCGATCGACAACAAACACTTCATAGTTCGCAGGAAGAATCTTGCCAACCACCACCTCATCTTGCAGAAATTCCAGGAAGAAAGACGTATTCGAGATGGATTCAAGTTGCGTAACGAGGGACAAGCCAACGGGGCTCGATGCGACAAAGCCACGCGTTCCGGCGCGCTTATTGCTAAAGGTCAAAACCGGCACACACATCTCCTGCAATGAGATGCCGCCATGGACAAAGTTCTCGCCTCCGCCGGGACGTCGCAAACGCACGCATTCACGTGGCGAAAAGCCCACGAGGCTACCAGCAGATGCGGGTAGAGCAACCTTAAGCAGCGTATCGGACTCAGAATCGCTCGAGGCAACAGCCCAGCGGCGTCCAGCCTCAATGACGTCATCCGCCACGTCCGCAACACTCGTATGATCATATTCGGCAAGCGGCTCTGCGGTATACAGAAACCCATGATCTGCCGTAATGACGATTCGAGACGACATAAACTCACGCACGATGAGCTTGACCAGCACCGATAACTCGTCAATTGTTTCATCGCAGGCATGAAACGCCCTGCGCTCGGTTGCGGCCTTGTCACCAATGGCATCAATGAGATCGTGATAGATATAGACAACGTTCGCGTCTCCCACGGCTTTCTTGCGTTCGGCACGGTCCATCTCGCCGACAAAACGGTCATAGCGAACCGCAACAGCGCCCTCATAATGCTTGCCAATCACCTTTTGGCGAGATTCGATGGTATCGACGCGCCCCCCGTCAACAAGCACGCCAAAGCCCGATCCTCCCTCTCCGCATGCCTCGTAACGCATCGTTCCATGAGGCAACAAGGCAGCCATACCGCATCTGGTTATCGAAGGAAACACGCCTTGCACGGCGCCAAGCTCGCACCGACCCTTTGTCTCGCGCTCAAGACGCTCTGCGAGCTCTGCAGCAACCTCATAGCGCAAAGCATCAGATACGATGACCCAAATACGCTTTCCGCGGCGATTCGCAGGCTCAACGTAGCTCAGATCAAAATCAACCTGACGCGGAATACCTTTCACATATCCCTGCAAGCCCAATGCGTCGCCCGACGCGCTTGCCCAACGGCGAGAGAGCTCCTTAAGAAACCAGCCTTTATACAAAGCTTCCATCGACTCAAAGCAGGCGCGGAAGTCTTCATCGAGCTCGTACTCCCCCGCTCTAAAGGCACCGGCGAACTCTGTCACCAGCTCACGGTACCAAGCGTCCATGCGATAGAAATCGCTGGCATAAGAACCCCAAAGGGCCAAAGCCCCCATGCCCGCAAAACCCTCTACATGGTCGCGATAAAAACGCTGCATATGAGCTGCAGCCGAAACGCCGCGATAATAGCAGGCAAGTTCCTCATACCAGAGCGATCCGCGACGAGAGACGACGACCGACAAAACCTCATCAGCAGCATCCACAGACAGACGTACCCGCTCAAACAGCATGCGCAGAATGGCAGCATCGATGCAGGGAAAGACGTCGGCTCCGGCAATACAGTCAAGACCAACGTCAGCGAGTATCTTTCCAAGCTCAAGCTCACGCTCTACCGCCGTTGTCATACTCAACAGCAATAGACGATTACCGCCACGAACCCAATGATCAACGCAAGCGCGGCAGAACGCGGCGTGAACAGCCTGGGAAGAGAAGCGTCCCGACAGCGCGTCCAGACATCCACCCGTCACCGACCGTGAGCAGGCGGTGAGCAACACGTGGACCAGCAACTCGGGAACACGAGATAGCTCGAGCGCGTTCCCCTCAAAACCACACCAATGACGAATGAGATCGCAGAAATAGCCATTCATCTCATATTCAGCAAGTAGGACAACCACCTGATCAGCATTGCCCTCGTGCAGGAGTGCCAAATAGCCTGATACGATTGCCGCGGGATCGAGCGCGCTGACACCCAAGCAGGTAGCCAAAATGCCAAGTTCAAGCTCATCGACGGTCTCAACAGCGACTTCTCTCGATGAATGTAGCAACTTGTTGAGCTTTATAACGTTGCGGCGCTTGGCAAAAAAAGCTTTATGGGATTCAAGCGCCGCGCGCATCTCATACGAATCAACTGCGCCGATCTCGCGTAGCTGCACAGAAACATAGTCGGCGGCAAACGGGACGCAACGCGCTTCAACATCCGCCAGCCAATCGCCAGACGGCTCCCCTACGCAGCGACGATATATAAGCACCTTACGTCCGCCCAAGTCACCATTGAGCTTACGCTTGATAGCAAACCGACCACCCTCGCGATCAACGAGAACGCTGACGCCCGGCAACTCCAAATCTGCAAGCATATCCTCAAATTCACCGGACGGATCATGCCATACAACAATGGCGCCCCCGCAATCGGCGTCCTGACCTGCAAACAAATGCAGCAGCTCGGATGTAATATCTGCAAGCTTCATGGCAAACTCTCAAAACTAGTCATCAAACAAACCGGCGAAAATAGCATCCAAATCCTCTTGAGAGGTAGGCTGCGTCTCGAGTATTTCGGAATCAATACACCTGAGCATGGTGTTCTCTTTTTCGCGCAGGCGAGTATATATTTCCTCGTCAAGCGACCATGGATCGGGTTTTCCAAGGTCGTAATCTTCCGAAAGGTAGTAGTACCTTGTCTGCTGATCTTGCGGCAGGCCCAAACGGTGGATTCGATCGCGGGACTGCAGCAAATGAACCAGATTAAAGCTGTACTCGTAGTACACGGCATCGTGACAAATCGAATGCAGCGAGACAGACTCGGCAAGCGTATGAGGATTGGTAATGAGTACGGGAAACTTGCCAGCCCTAAAGTCATCCAGGTCTGCCGAACGACAGACAAGGTCATTCTGGCCGTTAATCGTACGCGCCTCAATCCCCATACCAGCCAGACCGCGCTGAAGATCGGACATGCTCTTGATGAAAATGCACCAGACGATAACCGAGCGCCCCTGTGCCACCAAGTCGCCAATCAGAGAGCAGCAACGAGCACGTTTGCTCGATGCCCCGGCAGATCGAATCATGCCCACAATCTTATCGGAGTAGTCGACGGCATCGACCTCGCCGGTCTCCTCGTCTTCTTCGATAATCCAACGATAGTCTTCGGGATTAAGCGTTTCGAGCAGGTCGATCGGATCGTTTTCCATCTGCAGCACACGCAGCATCAAGGTCAGCTTGTTGCGACGGTAACGGTTTTTAATAACGCCGAGCAGTAGATTCGTACGCTCGCCAGACGACACCTTGATAAGCTCGTCGGGCTCAGCCCTCGGGACGCCTAGGTCATCCTTGGTCGTACGGCAATAAAACGGTTGCAGCTTGTTGTTCACGAGCTCAATGTCCGAGTCCTCGGCATTTTTGAGCTCGCTTTTCTCAAAGCCAAAAAAGTTGTCATACTCCCGCGGATACAGAATGTGCAACATATTGTAAATATCGATATATCCGTTAGGAATTGGCGTGCCCGTCAGGGCAAACGTATAGGGAGCACTCTTGGAAACCACGAGAGCCGCGTTAGCTTGCTTTCCGCCAACGCGCTTAACGCGATGGATTTCGTCGAACACCAAAAGCGTACGATCTCCAGCAACCTTACTGAGTTCCTCGGCAACGCCAATAGCCGCCTCGTAATTCACAAGCAGCAAATTGCAACCGCCCACACGAGTGCGAATATAGCTCAGACGGTCAAACTTACCAAGCTTTCGGTAAGCATTGTCTTGCGTCGTAAACAAGCTGAGCGGCCGTTTATCACCAAAGCACAGTCTCCACTCCGTCGCCCAGGAATCAAATGCGTTTTTTGGGCACACGACCATAATGCGATCGACCATGCTGCGGGCCGCCAAAAAGGCAAATGCACCCAGCACGGTCGCCGTTTTACCTGACCCCGGCACCGAGAAGTTGCCTGCACGTCCCATCGTTGCCAAGAAAAACGCGTCGCGCATCTGACGATCCTTTAGCGGACGCACCATGGCGGTATCGACGACCTCCGAGAACTCTGCGAGATGGGCATCGTGCTTGTGATCACCGCGTTTGATCTCATTCCCCAAACGCGAACGCTGCTCGGCAAGCTCGCGAATCTGCGCAAAGCTGTCCTGTAGGTCGTCATCGACCGATAGCGCCACACCAAGACGGCCAGCAACCTTCGAAAGCTTGCCAACAATCTTTTCGAACTCCGTATAGTTGCCGATCTCTTCGAGCAAAATGTGGCCCTGGACTACACACCTAACGTATGCCCTGCAGGTCATCTTAAAGCGAGCATTGCGACGCAGAGAGTCGGCATCGAGAGACTCGGGATCAAGATAGATTTGTCCGCCTCGCTGATATAAACGCATTGCTTAGCCTTCTAGATTTTTTTGGACGGCATCGAGAACTTCCTGGGCTTTCTCAAGAAGAGACTGCAGCCCATCCTGCATATTGGCGAGTTGTTCGGGCTCCAGTTTGTGCAGTATTTCCACGTCAACTTCGCCAACATTCGAGAGTGCGTTGCGGACGGCACGCACTTGTCCGTTTTTGATGTTACGATTGCCGGCCTTCGTGCGGGCAACGGTTCTAGACGCCTTCATCCCCTCTTTCAAACGCGTGTCAGAGCCAAACGTATCGCGAAGATATTCCGTAGTGACAACCACGCCGTCAGGCTTTTCCTCAAGCCTTTCCAAAACCTCAACGGTATAATCCAGCTGCTCTTCGCGCAGCTTGTCGTCAGCAATCAAATTATCGATAAACTCGCGCACCTCACGCGTGCGGTCACCGAGCGTCTGATACAACAAATTTGCAAACACGGCATTTTTAATCTCTTCTCGATCGTCCTTGTTCTTGACCTTACCAAGCCTGGTCGTAAGCGACTCGATAGGGCCTTGCAACTTAAGGTCCTGGGCAATATGAAATGCGCCGGGAGCCTCGCAGAACTCAAGAAAATCTTTCAACATATCGATTTGAGCGAGACTGTTCTTCATTTCGCTCTGCTTCATATTGGCATGCTTGGCATATTCTTCTGCCGTCATACGCCCTTCATTGACCCACCTATCGATATCAACCAGACGAGAGATGGCATCATATTCCTGTTTGGTGTCCTCGCCCAGCTGAATCTCGAGCTCAAGGCCCTTAATAGCATTTTCGTCATAGGTATCGGGAAACACACAGCAGCGCAGCATGCGAAGGGTGTTCTCGGCAGCAGACAACTTACGCAAGCAGGTAAAACGACGGTTACCGTCAATGACAACGCCGTTGGTCAAAATGATCGCAGATTGTTGTTGGCCCTTGTTTTTAATATCCAACATAGTCGTCTTAAGATGCTTGGGATTATCCGCCTCGACCATGCCCGCAATGAGGTTATCGAGCTCCGTTTGATCCTGAGGTAGGCCCTTGGGATGCTCTGCCTGATAGCGCGAAATGAAGGTAGCAATTCGTCCATTCTGCACATTGAAATGCAACTTATCGACGCGTACCTCGTAAATTGGACAATCCTGGTTCTGACCGTTAATAAACTTGCGCTCGCTATTGTCGGTTTTGCGAACCCAGCCCTCAGCAATACCCGTGTTGATGAACTTTTCCATTTCCATTGTCTTACTCCACTTCTAGTACAAACTGGTCATGGCTAACAAATACGCGCTCGCTAGCGCTTGAATAAAACAAGTCCGACTTACGAATTATCTGGATGAGCTGCGCGCGCGGAACCACTACGCCGTACTCTTCCGAAAGCAAGTCGACAAGATCGTCGATATCGATCGATATCTCGCGACCCACCACCGCTTGGATAAAATCGCGACCCTTCATGGGGTGGCCGCGTGGCGCAAAGAGCTTAATGCCCACAAGGTTTCCGTGCCCCAGCAGGTCCTCCTGCGACAGGAGCACGCTTTCGTAAAATGCATCGGATAGACCGTACTCAAGTAAGGGCAAATCGGATGCGCAGCGCCTGAGCCACGGCACGGTAAAGTACGGCGTGTCGTCATCAGCGCCACGATCGATGGCATCCAAAGCAAAGCTGCGCAAATCGGCATCCCTAATATCAAGCTCATCAAGACCATCGCGCGTAATCCAGCTCGACTCGTCGTAGTCAAGCAAGTCGCCCGACCTAATGGCTCGATAGACCATGTTTTTAAAGGACATACAGTTCAACATGGATTGAGGCAGGCTATCGTGCTCGACGATGGCTCCGTGCATCAAAGACAGATAGAAATCTGTCTGGCTTACGCCCCGGCCTCTACAGGCGCAGTCAGCATAAAGCGTGAACCCCGTTTGATAGGCAAACAATTCCAGCTTGAGCGTTTCGTCGGGCGAGCATCCCGCCAGCTCCGCAAACTGGGAAAGCAGGCACCAATCCCCATCAAGCTTGGGAAGAGTTGACTCACCGGCCATGACGCCTTCAGATCCGGTATCAACACGCTCGCTATGGAACGACTGGGGATGTACGTCTTCAGCCACAGCAACACGCGGAGCTGCCGCGGCCGGCCCGCATTCATCATCTTCAATAACGTTTTCTCGGGCTTCGACCGGATCACCTTGCGTCTCGGGGACAAAGCTCTCAGCACTCGCTTCAACGTCCGCAAACCAATCGTTCGTATCGACAACGCACGGTGATGACCGATAGAACAGCGCTCGCTCATCGAAGCCGAGTTCGTTAATAGCTCGAATCGTATCGAATTTGCCGGCCACATCCTCGCGAATCAAAACCACATCGTCGGGCAACAATAGCCGCTCAACAACATCCGCGTATGCACCGCCAACGTCATGCCATAAAAGAATGGAACCGGACGTTGTATCAAATGCCATTTGTAGCTGTTCGGAGAGCTCGACCAGAGAGTCATCCAGCATTTGTTCTTCGCGTGGCGCGGGGGTCTCATCGACACCCAGGAACCGATAGCCAAAACCATGCACCGTTTTAATCCAAAGGGGATTCTTTACCTCATCTCCCAACTTCTTACGGAGGTTTTTAACATGCGAAGCAAGAGCTCTATTCGATTCAGCGAAGCCAACGCCCATCGAAATCTGAGAGAGTTCCTCATTTGAAATCTCAACGTTTGACCTAGCCGTAAGTGCATTCAAGACACTGTGCTCAATTGGTGTAAGCGCAAGCTCCTCGCCATCGAGCTGAACAATACGGTTCTCAGAATCAACGACAAGCACACGGTCGCCATGCGCAGAACGAAATACACGCCCGCCCTCACCAACACTCGCCTCAGGCTCAAATCCCGGAGCAAAATCGAGACGATAGCCATAACCGTGAACGCCCTTAAGCCAACGAGCGTTGCGGGCATCTTCTTCCAGTTTCTTGCGAATGTTCTTGATATGGCTATCGAGCACTCGATGCGACTTAGGGTCATCGTGGCCAAATGCCGCAACAAACAGCTCTTGGCGAGAAAATGCATGACCCGGTTTTTGAGCCATACAAAACAAGATGTTGAACTCATTGGGGGTCAAACATAGGTAGGCGCCGTCCATGTACGCATCGCTCATGGTTGGATCGAGCAGAAGATTGCTATCGATTCGAATGATCTGATTGTTGTTTACCAATGCTCCCATAGCGGCTCTTTCAACTTCTAGCACACAGACGGCTATTTGATTTTGGCGAGAACGTCCTGGAACTTGGCGTAATTGACCTTAACGCCGTCATCCAAATCAATCTCAATCATTTGGTCTGCAAGGTGGTGGACCTTCTCCTCGTAGCTCACGAGCTCGGCAGCTTGGTCGCTTATGCGCTTTTGCTCCTTAGCAAGACGAGCACGATCACGACTGTCGCTTACCTCTATCTGGTCGGCAATCCACATCAGTCGATTGCGATAACGTTCTTGCTGAGGATGGATATAACTCGTACGAACCAGCGCCAACAAATCAGGGCGATAGCGATGCATGTAGACCAACGCCCTAAAGCCGCCCTTCTTGCCTGAGTCGAACAGCCAGTAGATGGGACGCTTCTTGTAGGTCTGGCAGTGGTCCTTAAAGAAGTCCTTCAAAAAGTAGGTGCGGATGACCTCGCGCGAGGTGCCCTTGTCGCCGAGCGCCTCGGCAATAAAGGCCAGGTTCTGCTCGAGCGTCTCCTCGCCGTACACGGTACGCACAAAGTCGATAAAGTAGCGCACGATGTCGTCGTCAAAGTACTCATCGTCGGTAATGGGCAACACGTTGTCGCTATCGGGCATAAACGTCACGTGATCGGGGACGGGCATCTTAGCCAGATAGTCATCAACCGTGGCGCCCTGATCGGCCAAGACGAGTCCGTCCACATCCAGCGAATAGCGGCCAAACATGCAACCCACGGCATAGCTTATGAGCGACGTGATCTCGTCACGCTTGGTGCGCACGTACTTGTTGCCCTTATAGCTCTCGGGAATCTCATCGACGGTATCAAAGATGCGCGCCACCGAAACGTACTTATCCTCGACCTCGATGGGCACCTCGCCCTCCATGTTGTAGATCTTGGCAAAGATTCGGTTGAGCTCCTCTTCGTTAGCGCGAAGCTGCTCAAAGCGAGCATTGACCTCGGCCTTGCGAGCCTCGTATTTATCTTGAAGTAAAGTGGCCATGGTAGTCCTTCTCTAATGTTGACCCGAAAACCGCACTCAAGAGGCAACGAATTGAAGCCTTAATTGCAGATAGAAGCCGAATAAATCGCGTATTATGCGCCTCTCTCTTGTGATAAATACAAACGAACTCAGGGCGCGTATCACGAAGCATCCCATCCCTCAATTTGTTCATCTACAATTCGAAGCATGTTCTCAACCGCTTCTCGCCACGATCTGACCGTACTAGCCTTAATACTCTCGGTCTTACCAGACTTCTTGTTTAAATCGACTTCATGAACTATTTTGTGTCGACGTTTAATCAGGTTCTCAATTAATGATTGATTCTTAAACTGAGTTAGCGAAATCCCGATTTTGGAAAGCCAGCTGCATATCTCCGAGTATTGGTTAAAAGAGACCAATGAAAGCTGTGATTCGATTGACGATTGAATCAAATCTGAAACCTGTTCATTCTTATATTGAGCCAAATCCCTAAGCGTAAATTTCTGGGCTCTCTTTTGAGCAGAACCACGCAACGAAATGCCTTCGAGTTCTCTTGAATCCGCCCTATCGAACAACCAATCGGATAGCATCCCCCGAACATAATCTTCCTGAGATCCGTGAAGTAGAACAACGGCGGCTCTCAATATGTCAGCAGAACGTGCATCTTGCTTGCTGCTAACCAGACGTCTGGCTTCTTCCTTTTGTAAAATTTCATAAAGAGCGAGAAGGCTGTCAACGCGAGACAAATTGTCTTTAAGCCTATTAAAACGATCCGTAGACATTTGCCACCTACACCAAGGGATGACGCTTGAAATCCCAGGAGGTTTCAAACGAGTCCCAATCGGCATCAGCAATGGACACCGATTGGTCGGCATAGTCAACAACTTCAGTGTCAAGAGCGCTTGAAGGAGGCATCGGAAGCGAGAGGACATCACCAACCGTTGTATTCAAAGTCGGATTAATCGCATCAAGTAGCTCTGAAGCAATCGATGAGTTCAGGAACGCCAAATCGATAGACAAAGCTCTTTCGCTATCTTGATTAGACATGAAAACTGTCGGGGCACCAGAAGTGAACAGCTCACCTTGGTCTTTTACTCGAAACGAGCAGCGACCCGACGTGATTAAGCCCCAACAAATTCCCTTCCTTTCGATGGACCCAGATTTAGGAAGGCCGCCATGCTGGTCATAAAAATCGTTAGCTTCATCAGACCAGTTCACTACGTCATATTTCATTCCAGACCATCTAGAGAAACCGCCGCCGTTCGACAACGGCATCCATAACCTCCCAATTAAAGAAGCTGGGACCTCCCACCAATTCCTGACATATTTCTCATTGTCATGAGTTTTTAAACGGCCACCTGACACATAAGCAGACTTCATCGTTCCTGGCTCAAACATGTGCCCATATTTCTCGGAAAGCCAGTAGGCGATGGGAGTGCCGGGAATCTGCTTGAAGGTCTCGGCGTCGCGGCGGTAGAACTCAGTCTCCCCAGCAGGGAACGAAACAGGGTTCCCAGCCGCATCCAAGTCTTTAGCTTCGATTCGACAATAAGAACCAAGGCTATTTGTACGGCAATTAGCAAACACCGTTGCAGAAGTATTGAATGCAATCCTCATCACCATATGCCCCATGTAGCACATGGAAACGATTGATTTGCTGTCAAGAACTCGACGCCTCATTGCCTCAAAGCTACTCAGAAACATCCAAGATGCCATCGTAACCATCGCTGAATAGCCGCGGTCCTTCGCCAAGTTGAACCCGCGCTCGATGAAGCATGTGCACAGGTCGCTCTTCACGTCGGAGTAGTTCTTCTTGACCCACTTGGACATGAAGGGGCCGAAGCTGGAGCTGCCCATGTAGGGCGGGTTGGCCACCACGCAGTCGTGGCGGCGAGCGAGGATCTCGCAGGCCTTAAGGGCACATACCAGTTTATTTTTAGAGCTACCGTCAAACAGACCATCGGTGCCGATGAGTTCGATCGCCTCACGCAGTGCGGCAAGGTCGCCCTCGCTCGGAGCGAGCAGCGAACCGACCTCGCCCAAATGCGTTAGGGCATCGATGAGATCCTTCTTCTTGGCAAGCACGGCGCCGTGCGGAATGTCATCCTCCTCCAGCATAACCGGCTCGAGCACAGCAACATCCGCTTGAACCCCACGGCCAAAAAAACGCCTATCCATCTCTCGAGCGCAAATGGCCAGCGCCAAACCTGCAATCTGGGCGGCGCGAGGGTCAATTTCCATACCATGGAGGTTCTTGGATAGAATGAGTCCGGGAATGTCGCGCATACGGTATTCGCGCTCTAAATACATCTTTGCCAAAAGTTCAAAGGCGTAAACGAGAATATGCCCAGATCCACAAGCCGGATCGCACAGCGAAATATCCTCGGGGCTCTCGATTTTAATGAAGTCCTCATGCTCCGCATCGGGCTCGATGTAGTACTCCATTTCATCGCGCAGGGGACTTTCCGAGTTGTTCAGCATCCACAAACGCCCCAAGGAGTTCTGCACCATGTAGCGCACGATCCAGTTGGGCGTAAACAGCTGTGTGGCCGGACCGATGGTGTCCGGCGTCTCCTTGGCCTTAGATTTAAAAAATGCGTCTTTGACCTCGGAATTGTAGAACTGATACATCCAGCCCAGGGACTCGACGTTTTCCCACGTCCTGCGCTTAACCCGTTCGACTAGAGCGCACAGTACGCCTTCTTCACCGCGGTCCAAAAGCCTTGTCGGAAGCAGCAACGCATCCGCCGTGCCCACGCGGCCAAAGATGGCGGGCAAGCACTCGGCGAGCTCGTTCATCTGAGCTACCACAATAAGGCGAAACAGCGCCTCATCATCTGCTGCAGCGACAAGGTCAAACACGCGATCGCGCTCTAAGCCCGGCAGATCAAGCTCCGTCGGCATACGCAAGCAGTCTGGCGAAAAACTATCGTACTCCGAGGTTTCGCAATATGAACTTAGCATGCGCACGCCACAGGGCAGATAGCCTCGCACTTCCATATAGCGTATTGCAGCGAAGCGATTGAACCAGGTGTAGGCCATTTCCTCGCAAAAGTGCGCATAGCCGTCATGCTCTATGCGGCCATATAGCTCAGAACGTTGCGAACGTTCGAGCGCAGAGAGCACCGTGCCCTTAACGATGGTTGCATCGCGATCGAATTCCTCACGCCCCGCATCGTCGAGCCCGTAGGCATAGCAACGCTGACGCACTTCGTCAATTAAACGGATGCGCGCCCAAGGGCAAAACTTTTCGAGCTCTTTCGTATCCATGTTTCTCCCTTAGCCCAAACGGATGGCGTCATTACCCTCAAGGCTTCGCAGCAGCTCTTTGCGCGCGTCCTCCAAATAGTCATCGATCTGCTGTTGCGAGCTCAGCTCCAGCGGCCTAAAGACCATGCTGCGGCTCACCGATTTGACGCGTCGCCTAGGTACCGGCACAGATTGGGGCTCATTCGGTAGGCCAGGCGCAGTGACCCCCGAATGATCGGTCGTTACCGTCACACTCGTATTTGCCGGTTTGGGACGATTCGCCTCTTCATAGGCTTCATCGATCATTCTGTACAGTGCCGTCTGAGCACGATCGAGCTTGGCCGGCACCGCATCCAGGGCGGTCAGCGTTGTCGCATTATGCACCTCATCTTTTCGAGCACTGTGGGTCTCCCCGATGCGCGCCAGAGCGACGCCCCTATTTTGGGCATACGCTTCGATATCCCCATAGCGCTCCTCGACAGAATTGAGCATGGCGATACGCTTTTGGTCTAACAGCTCCTTGTAGGCGGTCCTAACCTTTAAGTTTGCCTCTGATAGCTTTTGGAACTGCAGACTCAGGCTCGGTTGCTTAACCGCTCCTCCAATAACGGAAAGCGCATCAAGCGTCTCAGAATCGCCCTCAAAGTAATCGCGCTCGCTCTCCATTCGCTTGAATATCTCGCAGGCACTGTCGAATACAGCTACCTTGCTACCGAAAAACTCGTCAATATCTTCGAGATCTTCAGCCGCATCTCCCAGCTCTTCCTCTTTTCCGGCGATCGCCATAATTAGATCGACGGCATCGCGGCCGCTCTGCAATAAGCCTTCGATAAGGTTCTTTGCATGCACGACCTCCTTATAGCCCGGGTAACCTGGGTTACGCTGGTACTCGACCGAAAGAAGGCTCGCCAAGCTATCGTGGCGCTTTTCAAGCTCCCCGCGACATGCCTCGGCAAGGCTGTCCTCTTCGAGCGACAGAGTAGGATTGCCGCTCAACTCTTCTACAGCCTGTCGCGCCTTAGATATGGCTGCTCGAGAAAGCTGCTGGCGCGCCTCGACAACAGCCTGTCGTGCCTTAGCAGCTTTTCGCAGATAATCGATGATCTTGGAGTCCCTAAGATCAATCGCTTGTCCCGCACAGAGCAGGCGAGCGCGCTTTTGCGCTAGCAGCGTTGCAACCACGGCGGCAATGTCAATCTCCGCCCAACCATAAGGCTTCGCATGATATGTCTCGAGCAGCTCGCTCATTGTTACCTGCATATGCTGGGCAGCGCGAGCTTCCAGCAGGCGCATAACCGCTTCGATGGCTCCGGCGTTGGACTCTTGCCCATTCATTGCCGGAGTGTACGCGGTTAGAATTTGCTTGATCTGCATATCGCTGTCGTAGTTTTTATCAATAAGCGACAGCTTGTTGTACGTAACGGAAACAAGCTGGCGTACGCAGTCCTCGATCATATTCTTGGCAGACGCCGATTTGACTGGCGAATACTCACTGCCGTAGACACAGAACGTTCCATGCAGCACCGCCTGGCGCATAAGGTCCTCTGCACGCTTATCCAGAGCGACGCGCTCTTCCTGCTTGCCACGCAAAATCGAAGCCACCACTTCACTGCGATTGTCTGCCTGACGGCTATTGAGGTATTGCTCAATACATGCCGACTGATACAGGCAGTCGTAGTAATCTTGCTGGGAATCGAGCACTACAATGGCTTCTCCCCTGCTAGAGCTAAGGAGCAGGTCCTCGCGCGAAGGAATCGGGGTGCCATCCACACCAGTAATCACACGCAGCGCCAGCCCCGATGCACTGTTATAACGGGTGTCGTCCAGATATTCCTCAACGTCAAAAACGTTTTTACCGACCGTTACCTTGGCGTTTTCGAAGACCTGCCTAAACATAATCTGTGCGGCCTTGGACGTAATCTTCGCAGCATCCGGCTGCACGCGCGAAATCTGCTGGGCGATTTCCTGCTCTTCGTCGGTCAGGTACTTATACGTTTCACCATTGCGAGCTACATAGTTTTGGCGTACCAAACGCTCCAGGGACTGCGAAATCTGCTCGCGAACGACAATGCGGTCGGTGCGGACGTCGTCGGTCATTAGGGTAATCAAGTTTTCAACGTTTGCCGGCATGTCCTTATCGACATACAGGATCAAGAAAAGCAGTTTGAGTACCGGAATGTCGCATTCCTCAAGACCCTGTCCCTTTTGGGCGGCATCCGCCGCTCGAAGAACTACGCGACGATGATAGTCCTCGAGCGACGTCGAGATCGTATTGTAGAAACGCCAAAGCGGAACCAGCGCGTTCTGGTCCTTTTCCTCTATGCATCGAGCGGAGTCTTGAAAGCCGCTCAGCATGGAACGCTCGGCACTTGAGCTGTTTTTTCCGGACGCGCCGTGATTGCGCAGCTCATCCATGATTTTTTGAATGAGCTTAAACTGGTAATCAGCAAACGGATACGTGCTGGCGAAGTCTTCGGCGCCCTCGTAGCCAATTAAATCGGCCGCCGCATCCTTAAAGCTATACAAGTTGTTGAGGACCGCCGAGCGCTCCTGGTATTCAGCTTTCAGCAAGTCGTTCGCAGCCTGATTTTTCGCCAAAATGCGGCGACGAATAACTTCATCGGCGCACGAGCTGCTCAACGACAAGCGCGTATTAAAGCGATCCTGAATCTTGGAGAAGTCGCTGCCCTTAACCTTGGTAATTTGATCAATCGCCTGCTGTCCGGTGACCATGACCCACACGCGACCGCCACACTTGGTGCCCAGCGCCTCGACAATGCTCTGCAAGTTCAGCATAAGCTCGGTATCGCTCGCGATAAACTGGCTCATCTCATCGGCCATAAAGATCATGCGATATGAGCCGCCGCATTCTTGCTCTCGACGCTTTGTGTATTTAGCAATATCGTCGGTAAGCTGGTCGATTGAAAAATCATTGCTTTCCGATTTTTCATACCAGCGCTCTGCCTCGTCCTTGCTCATGACGCCCGTGCGACTGAGTGACTCGATAACGTCGTCGGAGTTAAAGTCGTAGTCCTCGCGGCCATCGACCCAGGGGCTATGATTAATCTCTTCAAATGCGGCACGGAATTCCTGAGTTTTACCGGCGTCGTCAATACGACGCTCCAGGCGAGCGAGCTTAAAATCTGCACCGTAGAACCCACGGCTCTCGTAATACATCTTGGCAAAAATGCGCGCAACCGCGCTGCCATCCTTATTGAGCGGGCTTTTGATGCCCATATTAAAGAGGATAGCGTCGGTCGTCACGCCCGCCGCGCGCTTTGCTTTGTCGGCAAGTTCGTCATCTTCAAAACGCGGAGCAATATACTCAATCGCAGTTTTACCTGCCGCCTCACGGTTCGTGAACAGGTAGCTGAGCATCTTGAGAAAGTGAGATTTACCCGAGCCAAACGAACCGCTAATCCACACGCCGATTTTATCCGTCGTATCATCGAGAGCCCGGTCATACGCATCGAAAAGCGTCTTGAAATGGCGGCGAAGCTCGTCGGTCACAACGTATTCGTTCAGCTCTTGCCTGACACTGCCGTCATCCTCCTGATCAACCTTAATAACACCGTTAATGTTTCGGTCGATGTCGTGCTCAAACATATCTTTGATCTTCATGGGAATGCCTTTCGATGACCGGAAACGTTTTTAGAGTTGGTTAAACGCGCGATAGTAGTTGCCGTCGGCAATCGTGCCAAACAGCTTTAACTGCTGCCCGTCATAGGTGCCGGGATAAAACAAAACGACGGGGATATCGGAAAATACCGGCTGAATAGACTCGAGAATGATGTGGGCACGCATGAACGGGTAAATCTTGCCAACGCCCGTGATAATCAGGACGTCGCGCCCGCGCTTCGGCTCGCCGTATCTCTCGATAAAGCTGCCGTGAATGAACTCGAGGTACTTCTCGGGCCCCATTCGGCTCTGCATGCGTTGCAAGAAATGATCGCTGCCTCGTTTTTCCTCGAGGGCGCTCATTTTTTCTAAGATGCCGCGTTTTTCGCAAATGCCGATAAACACGCTCCATAGATCAAACGAAACAATGTTAGGGGAGTCGTTTTTTGTCTGGCGCTCGTGTGAGCTATCATCCACCAGCTGCTGAGTCAGGGCACGCACCTGGTCCTCTTGCCTAGCTGCATATGGATAGATGTAGAGTGGAACCTCGCCACCCAAGCCACGACAATTCAAAAACTCGGGGTCGTGGAATTTGGAACGAATGAGTTCAAAGCTCATATCGATTGAAGGCAACTCGGTTGCTGTCATCTCGCACCTCTATTCCGTTATGCCAAAGGCAGGCAGAACCGCAGCATCGTCGTTGGCCCGAACGCAACGCTCGAGCTCAAAATCGAGCAATGGCGGACGAAGGGCTTCGGTTTTGCGGCTATACAATCCGGCGCCCTCTATACAGTTGACGAGAACTTGGCGCACTTTATTGCACGTAGCATCCGACCACGTTGCAACGCGATCGTCCTGCGAGCGAAGCCCTTCGATAAACGTAACGATCTCTGATTTTCGAAGCGAGAGATCAAAAAGACTGAACTTAGGGGCAATCACGCACGTCATAAAGTCCCAGACAACCCGGTTGTCGCACATCATTGCATACAGGTTGACCTGCGCAAGCTGCTCGAGCGAACCATGCGCAGCAAGATTAATCAGGCTCGCGCGCACGTCTTCGTCTTCGCTAAGAGCCAACAACCGGCGGCAGCAAGCACGGGTGATAGATTTTTGCTCACGCTCAGTAGGATATTGAAAGAGGTTTTGGGCGGTGACCTTTTCAATAATCTCTTTCGTATCAGAAAAGTTCTCGTCCACCATGAGGCGCGCAACGACACGCGTCTCATTAACAAGCCACTGCTCGCGTGTCATAGAACCACGATAGGTGGTGGGCATGCTCATGTCGTTCAGCCTCTCGACGAATCAAATAGGTACATTTGATTCATACGACAAAACGCTTCACATCCATTGAGCAACATTTTGTTGCACAACATTTTAGCTGCGAAAACTCTCTGAACGGTAAAAATATTCTGTGAACGGCGAAAAGAGGATCTGGTTTATTGCGGTTCCCGAACGGCATAAGCCGTAGGCAAACAATATGCTCCAAGAGGACTTGATGTCACCCCGTGAAGCTGGGGGCGGCAGCGAATACGAGCCTCGAGCTAAACTCTCCCCCATGTAACTATCCTGTAAATCATAGCGGCACACTCGGGTTTTGCTGTGTTGCGGTCGCGTCCGGCGCTCCACTGTGCTAAAGTATCCCGAACGTTCAAACGACTACGAGGGGGAACTAGAAGATGGCACGTGTGCACAACTTCTCAGCTGGCCCGGCCGCGCTACCTACAAGCGTGCTCGCCGAGATCGCCGACGAGATGATGGACTACCGCGGTTGCGGCATGTCCGTGCTCGAGATGAGCCATCGATCTAGCATGTACCAGCAGATCATCGACGACGCCGAGGCAACCCTGCGTCGCCTGCTGAGTATCCCCGACAACTACCGTGTCCTGTTTTTACAGGGCGGCGCCACGTTGCAGTTTGCGGGCATCCCGATGAACCTCATGCGCCGCGGCCGCGCCGGCTACGTCGTGACCGGCAACTTTGCCAACAAGGCGTACAAAGAGGCCGACAAGTACGGTGAGGCCGTGCTGCTCGCGAGCTCCGAGGACACCAACTTCGACCGCATCCCCGACATGGCCGATATCAACGCGCGCATTGCTGTCGAGGCCGCGGGCGACGGGCTCGACTACGTCTACATCTGCCAGAACAACACCATCTTTGGCACCATGTTCCACGAGCTGCCCATCTGCGGTGATGTGCCGCTGGTCGCCGATGTCTCGAGCTGCTTTTTGTCGCAGCCGCTCGACGTCGAGCGCTACGGACTCATCTACGCCGGCGCTCAGAAAAACGCCGGCGCCGCGGGCGTCACCGTGGTTATCGTGCGCGACGATCTCATCGCCGACGGCCCCGCCTTTGCGCAGACGCCGCAGTACATGGATCTTAAGACCCAGGCCGCCAAGGACTCCATGCTCAACACGCCCAACACCTTTGGCATCTACGTGTGCGGCAAGGTGTTCCGTTGGGTTGAGCAGACCGGCGGACTTGCCGCCATGGCCGAGCGCAACTGGGCCAAGGCCAACCTGCTCTACGACCTGCTCGAGAACAGTAAACTATTCCACGGCACCACGCAGACAGACAGTCGCTCCATCGCCAACGTCACCTTCCGCACCGGCGACGCCAACCTCGACTCGGCCTTTGTTGCGGGCGCCGCCGAGCACCAGATTCAAAACGTCAAGGGCCATCGCCTCGTCGGCGGCATGCGCGCCAGCGTGTACAACGCCGTCACCATGGAGGACGTGCAGGCGCTGGCCTCGTACATGAAGGACTTCGAAGCGCAGCATAGTTTGAGTCCGCGATCTAACTAGCCCGCAACACGCGGGCCGACCAGCCACCTCAGACCACCCAGTTTAGATCAAAACCTGCTAAGGAGTTTTTCCATGCGTAAGATTAAGACCATCGACGACATCACTAAAGACGGCAAAGTCGAGTTTGGCGAGGGCTACGAGTTTGTGGGCACCGCCGAGGAGGCCGACGCCATCCTGATGCGCTCCACAGACCTGCACGGCTACGAGCTGCCCGAGGGCATCCGTGCCATCGCCCGCTGCGGCGCCGGCGTCAACAACATCCCCGTCGAGGAGTACGCCAAGAAGGGTGTCGTCGTCTTTAACTCCCCCGGTGCCAACAGCAACGCCGTCAAGGAGCTTGTCCTGGGCATGCTGGTGCTTTCGAGCCGCGGCGTAGTGCAGTCGATGAACTGGGTGCGTGACAACGCCGACGACCCCGAGATCCAGATCGATGCCGAGAAAGCTAAGAAGGCCTTTGTGGGCCGCGAGCTCAAGGGCAAGCGCATCGGCGTCGTCGGCCTGGGCAACGTGGGTTCCAAGGTCGCCAACGCCTGTGTCGACCTGGGCATGGACGTCTACGGCTACGATCCGTTCATTTCCGTCGAGCACGCGTGGGTACTGAGCCGCGAGGTGCAGCGCGTGGGCACGCTCGAGGATCTGTGCCGCGGCTGCGACTACCTCACCGTGCACGTGCCCAGCAAGGCCGACACCATCGGCATGATCAGCACCGAGCAGATTAACCTGCTGGCCCCGGGCGCCGTGCTCATCAACTACGCGCGCGAAACCATCATTGACGAGGACGCCGTCGACGCCGCCCTGCGCGAGGGCAAGCTGAGCTGGTTTAGCTGCGACTTCGCCACGCCCAAGACCGTCAAGATGCCCAACACGTTTATCACCACGCACTCGGGCGCCGGCACTGGCGAGGCCGAGGCCAACTGCGCCGATATGGCCATCAGCGAGCTCAAGGATTACCTGGAGAACGGCAACATCGCGCACAGCGTCAACTACCCCGCCTGCAGCATGGGCAAGGCGCGCGCCGCGAGCCGCATCGCCTGCCTGCACGCCAACGTGCCCAACATGATCGGCCAGATCACGGCCATCCTGGCCAAGGACAACGCCAACGTGCAGCGCATGACCAACGAGTCCGCTGGCGAGAACGCCTACACCATGTTCGACACCGACGAGCACCTGAACAGCAGCACGATCGAGGCGCTTAAGCAGATTCCGTCGATGTATCGCGTGCGCGTAATCAAATAGCGCCGGCACCAAGCCTGCCAGGCAGGCCATGAAGCCCATTCGGCCCCCGTTTTCACGAAGTGGGGGCCGATTTCGTTGCTCCGGATTGTTTTGAAAATGCTATCCAGAACAAGTTTTTTCGGATAATCGACGGTAAGACCCAAATCACTGAGCGCACCTGCTTTGATAAACAACTTTATCAGGGGCTTTAGTAGGTAAAAATCGATCTCTATATGCGACATCCAAGTTGACTGTCTATTTTCCGAAACAACTTGTTCTAGACAGCATTTTTAAGGCCCCTCCAAGGCGAAATTAAAGCCTTTTTTGTGACCAAAAAGCTAGTCTCGCGACCGCTTTCCACCCGCGCGGCTACATTCCCGCCCAATCGATAATAATCTCCTCACGAAGCCGCCGTTCGAGCTCCTGCTGCCGCGGCGTCTTGTCTTTCAGCGGCACATCGAGATAGGACATGATGAGCTCCATCACCACGCGGAAGGCATCGGGGTCGGCCAGCTGACCATGGGTCATCAGAACGACGGGATATCCCATCGCTTGCAGCGCCGTCGTTCGGTCGGAGTCCGAGATCTTGGATTCTATGGATCCGTGAATGGCTTTACCCTGGCATTCAACAAGGCACTCTCGGCTGCCGTCCTTATTTGCCAGCAGAATATCGGCATAGCGCCTATCGAGCTCCGAAATCAGGCGGGCACTGCGCGTCATGCGAATTTCGACGTTATTGGTGAGGCGCAGCCCTTCGCCGCCGCGCAGCCTCGAAAGGCCAAACAACATCGAAGCTTGAACCTCAAGCGGTGATGCCACAACCCCCGTAATGCACTTCGCGGCACGTGTGAACGATTTAGCGCCGCGGAGCCCCCGGATCTTATCGACGTACTCTGTAAGCTCAGAGAGCTCGATCAAGGGCGGTCGTTTCCACAAGTCCGTTGGATTCCCCGAGACATCCTTTACGTTATCCCAGCCCAACCGTGCGTCACCCCACCGGCCCCCATATGCCTGCTCAAGTGCCAACTTTACTTGAGGCGCAATCTTGCATACGGCAAAGGTGCCGCACATCTCATACATACACATGATTAGACGCTCGTTTGAGACCGAGGAAGACAGGGTCAGCAGGGTAAAGAGCGGGGACGCGACATCAAGGCCAAACTCCGTCTGCCGCACGGAGCCAAACGGCCTTTCCCCGTTCCAAACATGCCTGACAATGCGATCGCCTTTACGTCCGCAGCTGCCCTGCGCCAAAACGTGTATCGGGGTGCCCAGAAAATGCGCAACGAGCGGATGCTCACAAAGGCGTTTCCTGCGCGGATCGTCCGCATAATCGGGCAGGTCTGGCATTATTGCCAAGACCTGTGGAGGTATGCGGTGATACCGAAAGGCAGATATGTCGCACAGCATGTCGTCCATGAAAGGTACGTACCCACCGCGTCGTTTGTAAACCCGCCTGGACGGCAAACGCGCCGGCTCGGCCTGCGAACGGTAAATACTGCTGCGCGCACGCCGCGGATCTCTCAGGAGGCTTACAATTGGTTTGGAAAGCAGACTGATTGTCAGGTTGTATATGGTTGATGAGGACTTTGCCTGGCGGCTTGCGCAGGAGCTTGTGCGGATTGACAGCTCAGACCCGGGCGCGTATGAGGGCGAGATCGAGCACTTCATTAAGGGGCTCATTGAGCAGCAGCTGGCGCAGCTTGATAGTCCTGTGCTCGATGCCGTACAGATTGCAGAGCTCGAAGTACTCCCCGGACGCCGCAACCTTATGGTCACCGTGCCCGGTTTGAGCGACGAGCCACGGCTCGTCTACATCTGCCACATGGATACCGTCACCTTGGGTGACGGCTGGGACGCAGGCATTCCGCCGCTCGGGGCGGTTGTGCGTGACGGTAAACTCCATGGCCGCGGTGCCTGTGATATGAAGGGTGGCCTGGCCTGCGCCATTGCCGCACTGGTCAATACGCTCGAGCGCGTGGCGGCGGATGGCGCGCTGCCCCGCCGCGGCTTTTCGCTCATCTGCTCGGTCGATGAGGAAGACTTTATTCGCGGCTCCGAGGCCGCGATTGCCGCCGGTTGGGTCGGCTCGCGCGAATGGGTGCTGGATACCGAGCCCACCGACGGACAGATTCAGGTGGCACACAAAGGTCGCACGTGGTTCGAGATCGAGATGGCCGGCGTCACGGCGCACGCGAGCCAGCCCTGGAAGGGCGCGGATGCCGTCGCCGCCATGGCCGAGGTCGTCTGCGCACTGCGCCATGCGTTCGCGGCGCTGCCCGTGCATGATGAGCTGGGGCCATCGACCATCACGTTTGGTCAGATTGAGGGTGGCTACCGTCCCTATGTCGTGCCCGACCACGCCAAGGTCTGGGTCGACATGCGCCTGGCCCCGCCGACTGATACGGCCGCCGCGACGCGCATGGTAGAGCAGGTCATCGCCGGCGCCGAGGCCGCGGTCCCCAGCTGCCATGGCAGCTATACCGTGACAGGCGACCGCCCCGCCATCGAGCGCGACCCAGGTGCTCCGCTTCTAGCCGCGCTCAAGCGTGCCGCCGATGACGTGACGGACGCGGACACGACCGTCGGCTTCTTTACCGGCTACACCGACACCGCCGTCATTGCCGGCAAGACAGGCAACCGCAACTGCATGAGCTATGGCCCAGGCTCGCTCGCGCTCGCCCACAGGCCCAACGAATATGTGCCCCATGCCGATATCGTTCGCTGCCAAAACGTGCTCGTCGCGCTCGCCGACAACACACTCTGGGGCGCAGATGGCCAAGTTGGGGCATAATAAGCCGCGAACAAACCGACTCGCGCGTTAGGACCGCCCATGAAAGCACTTCCGTTTCCCTGCATCCGCCCAGCTCAGGATCGCGTGCTCGAGGCGCTGCCGCAGATGGGCGGTATTCTGAGAGGTAACGACGCCCTGCGCGGCGCCATCGCCGACGGCCTGATGCTCAAAGATCCAGGCGCGGCGTATTACGTGTACGAATGCTCGGGCGAGCCGGGGCGCGTGACAGGCGTTGTGGCGATTTGCCCGATGAGTGTACTTGCGAGCGGCAAGGGCGATACCAGCGCTGACGTGGCCGCCGCTGCGCACACGATCGCCGAGCTCAAGGTGCAGCCGCGCCCCGTGTCGCTCGCCTACGAGGCCTCGCCCGTCATGGATATCATCCTGGGCGCCGCCAAAGAGGGCGCTTCGCTCTATGCCGTCACCGACCCCGCCGGCATTACGCACCGTGTGTGGGAGGTCAAGCGCGAGGACGCCGTTGCCGCCATCCGCGCCATGCTCGACCAGGCACCGGAGCCGGCACTGGCCGACGACCCCGCCTACGCCGCCGCTCTGACCGGGGCGTCGCGGCTGCTGGCCGATAAGGCCCGTGCCACCGGAACGTACACCGGCAAGGAGCCGTTCAACTTTACCGTGGCCGCACTCTTCCCTGCCGCGCAGGTCGCAGGCGCCGAGCCGCAGGTCCCGACGGGCTTGCTCACCCACCAGATCGCACGGTTCTAACGCTATCCGCGCTGCGGGCCCGCTGCCGCCACGAGTGGCTCAAGCCCCAGCTCGCGCGCGTAGTCTTCCTGCGTAAAGATCTCAACCAGTTCAAACGTATCGGTCACATCGTCAAACGCAAAATGCAGCACCGAACAGTTGCCCGGCACGCGCTCGCGCTCGTCGGCCGCCGCGCCCCTCACGTGGTCCAAAAACTCCTTAATGGAAGAGGCATGGCTCACCGCGAGGACGCACGAGTGGTCCGGGCGTCGCATAAGATCGGTCAGCGTCGCCACCATGCGCTCGCGCACCTGCATCTGCCCCTCGCCGCCAAACTGGCGGTAGAAATCGCGCCACGGGCGCTCGGGCATAAGCATCACGCGCTCGGCCTCAAAGTCGCCAAAGAACCACTCGCGCAGGCCGTCCAGACGCTCGTAGGCAAGGCCCGGCCACAAGTTGGCGATAGTCTGCTCGGTGCGATGCAGCGTTGAGGTGTAGGCGTGGTCGGGCTCAATGCCGCGCGCACGCAAGAACATGCCGGCGCGTGCCGCCTGGTCGCAGCCCAGCTGCGTGAGCGGCGAGTCGCTCCAGCCCTGAATAATGCGTTTGAGGTTAAATATCGTCTGTCCATGACGGACCAGATACAGGTCTTTATTCATAGGGGGTCCTTTCGTTTGTTACCAACCCAAGAGCGAAAACGCCCCGTCGCGATAGCCAAAATGAAGCACGGTGCCGTTGTCGGGTTGCTCTCCCCCGCCAGTCACGCATCTAAGAAACTCCTGGCAGGCTGAGCCGTGGGAGACGGCCAGCACGCAGTCGTGCCGGGACCGGGCCATGATGCGGGACAGCACCGCGACCATACGCGCGCGAAGCTCACTTTCCGACTCGCCACCAAAGGCAACCGGATAATCGCCCCAAGGTTGTGCCGGCATCTCGCGGTTTGATGTGCCCTCCAATGAACCCAAATGCCACTCGCGTAGGTCATCGACCAGCTCTATGGAACAGCCCTCGCCAACGATCAGCTCGGCCGTACACCGCGCCCGGCCCAACGGGGAGGAATACACATGGTCAAAGGTCACGCCGCGGTCCCCGAACGCCGCACGCGTCGCCAGCGCCTGTTCGCGTCCGCGCGCCGTAAGTGGCGAATCATGCCAGCCCTGCAAAATGTTCTGCATATTGAGCTCGGTCTGCCCATGCCGCACCAAATACAGATCGGCCACACGCCCTCCCCTCGCACCACCACAAGGGGGATAGGCACCTTCGTGGTGGTTTTGCCGCCGGATCGCGCCGCAACGACGCGCAACTACAGCAGCACGTCGGCAAGCGGACGCTTGGGCACGTGATGCGTCTGCGCCTCATCGCGCCAGTAATTGATAGAACCATCCGGGTTGGAGTCGATCGCGTCGATCACCTGTGTCTCGGCTGGCACGCCAAAAGCCATGATCAGTTTGAGCTCGTATCTGTCGTTATCGAGCCCCATGGCGTCAATTGCGCGGGGCGTAAAGGCCTTGAACATGCATGCCGCCACCTCGGGCGTGGCGCTGCGAGCGGCGAGCATCATCGTCTGGGCGGCAATGCCGGTGTCGACCTCGGTGATGGGCGCGGCGGGCTTACCCGGAACAGCGCGCTCGGCAAGAATCGCGATGTAGCCGGTCGGCCGCTCGCCCTCGGCAGGGCCCGGCCAGTCCTTGAGCGCACCGGCCCACGCGAGCTCATCAAATACGTGCGCGCAGCCCTCGGAACCGCTCACCACATGAAAGCGCAGGCGTTGAGCATTGGCGCCACAGGGAGCCAGGTGCGCCAGCTCCGCCAGCTCGAGCAAAAACTCACGCGGCACGCGCATGGACTCGTCAAAGCGACGGCACGTACGGGCGCGGCGGGCCAACGCATCAAACGTATCCAAGCCAAGCTTATCGCAACCCTGCTTTGCCATCGACTCAACGCTTAACGGCGCCATGGGAACTGTTTCGTTCATAGGGACCCCCAATTTCAGGCAATTGTTCTTAGGAGAATCTAACCTAAAACGTAGGCAATTACGCTCAACAGCATAATGTTCCACAGCTGTTGAATACTCCTCGCCAAAGCGGGGACAAAAGTAACGATTCGGGAAGATGGGGCGGCAATTCGCCCTCCTCGTCCCACGTGCCGCGCCCTTGGGCGATACTGGTTGCAAGAGCCACGGCTTACGCCGCACGGGAAGGAGACATCATGGGCATCTTTAAGAACGATGACAAGCAATCGAGCGCGTTTGGATTTGACGAGAACAGCATGGCAGGCAAGGCTGTCAAGGCCGTGCGCTGGATTTACGCCATCACGGGCGTCCTGGCGCTCGTCGCCGGCATCGCACTGCTGTTTGCGCCCGCCAAGTCCCTCGTCTTCCTAACGACCGTCTTGGGCTTCTACTTTGTGGTCACGGCCGCGATCAGGCTGTTTACCGCTGTTTTCGAGCCGCTGCTGCCCACCGGTTGGCGCATTACGAGCATCATCACTAACCTGCTCATTATTCTGGGTGGCGTGGTGATCCTGCGCAACCAGGCCTTCTCGACCGCGACGCTCACCACGCTTGTAGTGGTCGTCGCCGGCTTTGGCTGGATCGTCGAGGGCGTCATGTCGATTCTGGAATCCGAGCTTTCCGCCAACCGCGCCCTCGCCATCCTGAGCGGCGCACTCTCCATCATCGCGGGCATGTTCGTGTTTATCTATCCGCTGTGGTCGGCCACGATGCTCGTCCTCTTTAGCGGTGCCGCGCTGCTGGTGTTTGGCGTGACGCTGATTATTCGCGCCATTCAATTTGGCAAACTGGTGCGCTAGATGCCAAAGACGCTTTTTATTGATGCCGACGCCTGTCCGGTCACGCGCGAGTCGATCGACTGCGCGCGGAGGGCGGGCGTCGCCGTCGTTATCGCCGGCAACAGCACGCAGAACCTGGAACGCCACATTCGCCGCGACGATCCGCGCGACGCCGAGCATGCACGTCGGGGCTTTTGGGTCACGACGCTCGATGTGAGCGTGGGAGCCGATAGCGCCGACTTTGCCATTATCGAGCGCCTGCAGGCTGGCGACGTGGTCGTGACGCAGGACATAGGCCTGGCGAGCATGGTGCTCGGACGCGATGCCGCCGCCATCGGCGTGCGCGGGCGCATCTACGATAAGGCGACCATCGACATGCAACTGTTCATTCGCCACGAGGAAAAGAAGGTGCGCCGCGCCGGCGGTCGCACCCGCGGTCCGGCAGCCTTCACCAGCGAGGACCGTGCCCGCTTTAAACGCAACCTCACCGAACTGTTACGCTAAACAAGGTAGATTTTTGGGACATGCCTAAAAATCTACCTCTTTGTTTTATCGCGCACTCAACGCCCAGGTCATGACTGTAGATTTAAGACATGTCCCAAGAATCTACCTAGAAGCCACAGGCGGAGAGAACGAGTCCCCAGCCGGCGCCGATGACGTACATCATGGCCAGAAACAGGGCGTTTTCGCGGGCACTGCGGTTGGTGCGGAACAGCACCAGGTAGCCCACGCCGGCGGAAATGAGGGTGCCGGCGAGCATCGGCGCCAGCTGCAGCGCACCTTCGAGGTACAGCTGCGTAATAACGACGCTGGCAGAGCAGTTGGGGATCAGACCGACAATCGCCGAGCCCAGGACGGCGAGCGTCTCATTGCCGCGCAGGAACTGCTCGATCGTGGACTCGCCAAAGGTCTCGAGGACGGCGACCAGGATCAGCGTCACCAGGAAAATGAATACCGATACTTGCACGGTGTGCGAGATCGCGCTGCGGATGATCGACAGGAGGGGCGCACCCTCGTGGGAGTGACCGTGCTCATGGCCGCAAGCACAGCCACGCTCGTGAGCATAATCGCCCTCGTGGCCGTGCCCATGCCCGTGCTCGTCTTCATCCTCGTCACAGCCGCAATGATCGCGCTCGCACAGCTCATGGATGTGATCGGCACTTACGCCCGCCTCGGCAACTTCGTCAATGATGTCGCCCCCGGTATGGTCGTCGTGCGCGCAGTTCACATGAGCTGAATTGGCAGCGGTCCCCAGCACGGTACGGCGAATCGCTGCATGCGCGCGGACGTTGCGGCGCAACCCGCGAACGGCGGCGTCCACGATAAAGCCCGTGACCAGCGCGATCAGCGCCTTCGAAGCCAAAAGCATCGCCATGGTCTGCACGGGAACCTGCTCGGCAAGCAACAGCGGCAGCATCTCGTCTGAGGTCGAGAGGAAAACCGCGACCAGCGTGCCCAGCGTCACGACGCGGCCGGCGTACAGCGTCGCCGCCATGGCCGAAAACCCGCACTGTGGCACCATGCCCAACAACGAACCGACAACCGGACCCGCGGCGCCGGCGCGCTTGATAGCGCCGTTGACGCGGTCGCCCGCAACATGCTCAAGTGTCTCGAGGGCAAGATACGTCACCAACAAAAACGGCACCAGCGACAGCGTGTCCTTGCCGGCGTCGAGCAGAATATCAATCAGTAAATCCATGACAGATGGAACCTTTCGTGTCTTTCGGCAGCATTGTAAAAGTCCTAGCGGTCAACTAGGGTATTGTAGTTGTCCCGGGCGCGGTGCCAATAGTTGCCCATGGTAAACTATCATCTCGCCACAACTCAGTACGCCCGAGCCGCGCGACGCGGCCCGTCAAAGGAGCAGCATATGAATGTTTCGCAAGCACTCGAATACGAGCGTCAGCCGTTTATCCCCATGTTTATCTACGGCGACCACGGCGCCATGGAGTCCGAGCGCCAGAAGGGCGAGGAGGCCCTCAAGGTGCTCGAGACCGAGTACTTTACCGCCGAGGGCGACCCAGGCTTCGACTTTGCCACTGTGCGCGACCTGGCCGACCGCAACCGCGACCTGTGTGACCAGATTGGCGAGGCGCGCCTGCGCAACGTGACGCCCGCGACGCTCTCGCGCGGCCTGTCCGACGCCGACACCTGCGCGGCCATCGGTAAGATGCAAAAGCGTACCGCCGCGTCCGTTATGCGCGAGATCCGCGGTGACCGCGACGCACTCGGCGTGGCCTATGCCCGCAAGCCCATCCAAGGCACGGTGCTGGGCATCGACATCGAGACCACCGGTCGCGCGCCCGAACGCGGCTACATCATCAACGTGGGCTGGGAGATCATGGATCTCACCAGCGACGCCGTGCCGCATGACGCCGAGGCACACTACTGCGGCCTGCCCGACATCTACCGCGGCGAGGATGTGCCGCTATCGAACATCCATCACATTACCTGGGACGACATCGACGGCAAAAAGCCGTTCCGCGAGAACAAGGAGCTGCAGAAGCAGCTGCTCAAGCTCATGAAGAAGTATCCCTATATGGCACATAATGCCGCCTTCGAGGACAGCTGGTTCAAAATTCATCTGGACGGTTACGCCGAGGCACGCCGCGCAGGCAAGATCATCGTCATCGACTCGCGCCAAATCTGCCGCAGCCTGGACGCCGATGTGCGCTCGCTCCCCCGCGAGTCCGCGCCCGCTGCGCTCGAGAACTGGGCGCGCCGCCGTGGCACCCTCGCCGCCGACGCCAACGAGCAGCACCTGGGCCTCGACGACACCGACCTCATGCTCCGCACCGTCCAGGCCGAGTTCAACCTCAAGAACCTGTTTGCGAAATAACCGATCCATCTGCGGGAGCGCATGTCAGGTACAGCGCAATCCGTCTGGGCGCATCGGCACGCAGTAAACTAGGGCGCAGCCTTATGGCTGCGCCCTAGTTTTCATCAAAACGAGCGAATAAGCGTGCTTCACACAGCCGACTGGTTGGCCCACCTACATTTTTCGAGTTGTTCGGCCAGCTGAACCACTAGTCAAGGCCCCTTGAACCGCAATCGAGCGCTGTAGTCGCCTTACTTTCGCAACAAAGCCTCATTAATCTACCTGAATCAATTCGAATAGGACGTTTGCGATCGCACCATTCGCATAGGATAAGGCCGAATAACTCAAATTATGTTGGTGAGGCATCTGGGCGGTCGGCAAAAACGCCTAGAAGCTACGAATTCGCAACTAAAGTTCACCAAAAAAAGGCGCACCTGGCAGAAACCTCCCCAGCCGAAGCTGCTCCGTCGATACGACTGCTCAAAAGCCCACCGTTCGCAGAAGATAAGCCGCGCCCCAATACCGTTGCCCGAAGTTTCGAGCGTATGTGGCGTCCACTATGCCATCATGCGCGTATGGGAATCGTTCTGTCACATACCACGGCACGCGCTGTATACCAAACAGCCAACTCGCTCGCAAGCTACGCGATCGATCCCATACCTATGGAAAAGATCAGAGGGTCTGCGCCGACCACGTCCGACCTAGAAGCAGCGCGAGCATGGCTCAACAGAAAGAATGTCGATTCTGAAAGCATCCATGTGCTGACGTTTTCCAATAATGCCAAAAGGCACCGCAAGGGCTGCATCTGCCACTGCACGCGCTATACGTTTGATGCAGAAAGCTACCTAAAACTCGAGCCGAACGTCTACATCGTCGATATCAAGCTGTGTGCGTTAGAAGCAACAGCCGACCTCAACCTTTCGGAGCTCGTTGAGTATTACTTTGAAATCTGCGGCTCCTACGCGCTTGAAACGTCCGATGACACTCAATATCGCGAGCGCCCAGCCCTAACCAGCGTTGAAGAGCTCAGAGCCTTCTTTTCAGAGGCATCGGGGTATCGCGGATCCAATAAAGCCCTTAAGGCACTTTCTTATGTACGAGAAGGCTGTCGCTCCCCACTCGAAACGGCGTTTGTCATGATGCTGACAATGCCCAAGTCAATGGGTGGCTTAGCCATACGCGCTATCAAAACGGATTATCCGATCCCAGTCCCCAAAAGATACGCCGCCCTAACGCGACGGACGGTTTTCTACCTCGACGCGCTGCTCGAAAATTCGATGACCGATATCGAATACAACGGCTTTTACCACGACGAGCCCGAGCAGCAATCAATTGACGAGGAGCGCCGAAACACGCTGCGAAACATGGGATATGCCGTTATCACAGTTAGTCGCCATTCGTTTTTCAAGCAGTCCGCTTTTAGACGGGTCATGGAAGCGATTCGCATTCGCGAGAAGATCTGGCCCGGTCGGCTACCGGATGACTTCGCCATCCTGCAAGAAACTCTTCGTCAATTTGTCTTGCGGCGCTACTTCGAATACGGTCGCCGCGTCCTGGAGGCACTCAAAGAAGAAGAGGCCACCAAGTGCGAAATTGCAAGCCAATATCCGCAAGCCGATGACCCGAGCATCAACGATGTGCCCGAACCCGACGACATGCAACACGTCGGGGCCCTTGCTGAGGAAATCAATGGGCCTTGGGAATGCGACATGTCCGCAAAAATCGATGAAAACCGCACGGAAGACGACACGATTATAGATTTAATTGAGAATTCGCTCTTCTAAAGATGGTCTATGCGGATGTCCACCTGCATTTTTCGACTTATTCGGCCACCAATGTGCCTGATTGGCTGCAGCAATGCTCAATATAACTATAGATAAAACTGATTCTGCAGGAACTCCCGTAGAGAAAGAACTGATTCTCACGGTATTTAACAAGATAAAGTACAAATATGAACAGTTCTAATGCTTCTCGAGGCAGCTTTCTTAGCATGTTGGCCGAACATCTCGAAATATGTTGGCGAGCATGACGTCGATGCATCCCAACCCACAGAGAGTCGCAGAGGCGGCAAGCAGTCATCGAAATTATCGCCAATTGTATTGACATATGAACATGCGCTCATATAATCGGAAGCAAGTTATATGAGCGCATGTTCATATGAAAGGATATTGCAATGAGCATCCGCGTCGATGAAACAAAACCCGACATCGAGGCCACCGAGCCCGTGGTCCCCACCACCTGCTCGCCCGAGGACCTTCCCGACGAGGAACTTCTCTACGACCTCGCCGACCTGTTCAAGGTCTTCAGCGACACCACGCGCATCAAGATTCTCTATGCCCTCATGGGCCGCGAGCTCTGCGTGGCCGACATCGCCGAGGCGACCGCAACCTCGCAGTCGGCAGTATCGCACCAGCTGCGCACGCTTAAGCAGTCGCACCTGGTCAAGTTCCGCCGAGACGGCCGCAACATCCTCTACTCACTTGCCGACGATCACGTCTACACCATGCTCAACCAGGGCATGAGCCATATCTGCGAATAGCAACCAACCACGGTATCAACGCGGCCGGCACCCAGGTCGCCAACACAGGGAAAGGAACCCACCATGAAAAAGCAGTTTAAGCTCGACGAGATCGACTGCGCCAACTGTGCGCGCGAGCTTCAGGACGAGCTGGCCAAACTCGAGGGCGTCAAATCCGTGTCCGTCAACTATATGACCCAGAAGTTGACGCTCGAGGCCGATGACGCCGAGTTCGACGAGGTACTCAACCGCGTTGTAGAGTTTACGGCCGACGCCGAGCCGGACTGCGAGATCATTCTCTAGCCCAGGTTTACGCCAACCTGCAAGGCCGCGCTTGCCGCGGCCTTTGCTCGCGAAATTATATGAGCGAGTGTTCATACATTCAAATGGGAGGATACGAGTCATGGCCACCGCCGACCCCAAGAAGAAAAAGAAGAAGCGCAAGAAAAAAGAGTCACTCGAGCATAAGCGCAACCGCATCCTGGTAGCGCTGGGCATTTTTGCCGTGGTGTACGCCCTCGATGAGCTCGGCACCCTCGCCGCCGTATTCGGCACCACGGGCGACATCTACGCCAGCTTTGTACTGTTCCTCGTGCCGTTTTTGATTGCGGGCTACGACGTGCTGCAAAAAGCATTCAGTAACATCCGCCGCGGCAAGGCCTTCGACGAGAGCTTCCTCATGGCCGTCGCGACTATCGGCGCGTTTACCATGGTGCTCTTCCCCGATACCGACCCGCACATGGCCGAAGGCGCCGCCGTCATGCTGTTCTACCAGGTCGGCGAGCTGTTCCAGGCATACGCCGTGGGCAAGAGCCGCAAGTCGATCAGTGCCATGATGGACATCGCGCCCGACTACGCTAACGTCGAGCAAGCCGACGGCACACTCGAACAGGTCTTTCCCGATGACATCGCCGTCGGCACCGTGATCGTGGTCAAGCCCGGCGAGCGCGTGCCTATCGACGGCGTCATCGTCGAGGGCGAAACCCAGCTCGATACCGCCGCGCTCACGGGCGAGTCAGTCCCCCGCCCCGCCAAGTCCGGCGACGATATCATCAGCGGCTGCATCAACATGACGGGCCTCATCCACGTGCGCACCACCAGGCCGTTTGGCGAGTCCACCGTCGCGCGCGTCCTGGAGCTCGTGGAGAATGCCAGCGAGAAGAAGGCGCATACCGAGAACTTCATCACGCGCTTTGCCCGCGTCTACACGCCCGCCGTCACCGGAGCGGCCGCGGTGCTCGCGCTTGGCGGCGGCCTGATCACCGGCGCCTGGTCCGACTGGATTCTGCGCGGTCTGACCTTCCTGGTCGTCAGCTGCCCGTGCGCGCTCGTGATCAGCGTGCCGCTGAGCTTCTTTGGCGGCATCGGCGGCGCGTCCAAGCTGGGCGTTCTCATCAAGGGTTCTAACTACCTCGAGACGCTCGCCGACGTTGACACCGTCGTCTTTGACAAGACGGGCACCCTCACCAACGGCACGTTCTCGGTGGTCGCGGTGCACCCCGAGGCTGGCTATACCGAGCAGTCGCTGCTCGAGGTCGCAGCCCTTGCGGAGTCGTTCTCCGATCACCCCATCGCGCAGTCCGTGCGTGTCTCCTACCAGGGCGAGGTCGACCCCAAGCGCGTAAGCGACTCCGCCAACGATGCGGGCCACGGCGTGACGGCAACCATCGACGGCAAGCACGTCGTCGTTGGCAACGCAAAGATGCTCGTCGCGGCCGGAGTCGAAGCGCCCGACTGCGAGGTCGTCGGAACGATTCTGCATGTGCTCGTTGACGGCGTGTACGCCGGCCACATCGTGATTGCAGACACCGTTAAGGCCGATGCCGAGCAGACGATCCGCGACCTGCACGCCGCCGGCGTCAAGCGCACCGTTATGCTCACGGGCGACCGCGAGGAAGTGGCTGCTGCAGTGGCCAAGCAGCTCGGCCTCGACGAGTTCCATGCGCAACTGCTGCCGGGCGATAAGGTCGAGCGTGTTGAAGCGCTGCTCGCGGCCGAAAGCGGCAAGGGCAAGCTCGCCTTTGTCGGCGACGGCATCAACGATGCGCCCGTGCTCACCCGTGCCGATGTGGGCATTGCCATGGGCGCCATGGGGTCCGACGCCGCGATCGAGGCCGCCGACATCGTGCTCATGGATGACAAGCCGTCCAACATCGCCCGCGCTATTCGCGTGGCACGCAAGACCATGTCGATTGTTTGGCAGAACATCATCTTTGCGCTGGGTATTAAGCTGCTGATTTTGGTGCTTGCGGCGCTCGGTATCGCCAACATGTGGCTTGCCGTGTTCGGCGACGTAGGCGTGGCAATCATCGCCATCCTGAACGCCATGCGCGCGATGGGGGTCAAGAACCTGTAGCGTTCGTGGGCTGTCCGGCCGGCACCGGGCTTGGTTTTGAAAACGTCCTCGACCAATGAAGTGTCCCCGTTCTGCTCCTTCGGAGCTACGAACGGGGACACTTCTGGTCTGCGGAATGTTTTCAAAACCAAGCCCGGTGCCGGCCTGCGGTAACGTTGCTGGTGGTTCTTGGGCATCGCTTGCTGGCGGGGTTCCTTGTCTGAATTGGACTTAGTTGATGGGGTTACTGGTCCCGATCGCTGTCCCGGTCCAACATCGCCCTCAACTTCTCGAAGCTTTCCTCGCTCAGGCAGTGCTCCATGTGGCAGCCCTCTTGCGACGCGACACCCGCCGAAACACCGGCGTCCTCGAGCAACTGCACAAAAAAGCAGTGGCGCTCCCACATTTGACGGGCAACTTCAAGACCGCGTTCCGTCAGATGCACATCGCGTTTGCCCATCTCCACGTAGCCGCTGCTCTCCAAGGCCGCCATGGCTTTAGAGACGCTCGCCTTGGTCACGCCCAGGTATTCGGCAACGTCAATCGAGCGCACCGTGCCTTGGCGCTGCGACAGAACGTAGATCGATTCGAGATAGTCTTCTCCGGATTCACGCAGGGCCATGGGCCGCCTTTCGCAATGGCTTCTAGTTAGCCTTTGGATACTTTTGCTTGATTTACTTTACCGCAAAAGTTGCCCATGTCTTACTACGTTGTCTAAAAAGTTAACCGCGTTTCACAAAATGTGCAGCACAGGAGCGGGGCGGTGACACGCTCGCAAGGAGTGTCCCCAAGTGCCGAGCCGCAGCTATAGCAGGCCAAAGTGCTTGGCGGCGTTGTAGATGCCGTCGTCGTCTACGGCGGTCGTAACGTAGGTCGCTGCGGTCTTCACGGTCTCCTGCGCGTTGCCCATGGCCACACTTGTGCCCACGGCCGAGAACATCGACAGGTCGTTCTCGCCGTCGCCAAAGGCAATCGCTTCGCTCGCGTCGACACCCAGCCGCTCGAGCGTCGCCGCCACGCCCAGGTCCTTGCCGCCGTTGACCGGAATAATATCGCAGAACAGATCACACCAACGCGTGGTGAGCGAATGCGACACGACATCAGTCACGATATGCTCGTCGGCCGGATCCACAAAGGCGCAGAACTGGTAGACCGGCGCATCGAAGGCGTGATCAAACGGCTCCTCGTGGTAGACGATTCCCGCGTTGCTGCCGGCCGTCACCACGCGCTCGGAAAGGCGGTTCACAAACGAGTTCTCGCCCTGCATGCACAGCGAGTCATAGCGCCCCTGCGCCACCTGGTCCACAATTACCGCAACGTCGTCCGGATCAATCGGGCAGCTACGGTAGACGCCCCCGGCATCAAAGCAGTGCTGGCCCGAAAGCGTAATGTACGCATCCCAGCCCAGGTCGAACAGCCAATCGGGCATCTGGTAGGTCGGACGGCCCGTGGCGATCACGCATGCGATTCCCTGCTCGTGAAAGCTGTCGAGTACCTGCTGCGCCGACGCCGGAATCCGGTGGGTCTTAAAGCTCAGCAGCGTGCCGTCGATATCGAAAAACGCGACCCTGATCATCCTCGTCTACTCCTCGCCCTCGAGCTTTTCGCTCGCCTCGAGCCACGCCATCTCCAGCTCGTCCATGGCGGTGTGGGCCTCGTCGATCTTTGTCTGCTGCTCGCCCAGTGCCGTGTAGTTGGTGGGATCGACCTGAGCCATCGCGGCCTCGGCCTCCTCCACGCGGGCACGCTGCGTCTCCATCTTGCGCTCGAGCGAGCTCACCTCGCGACGGAGCTTCTGGCGTTCGGCGTTGGAAAGACCGTTGGGCTGCCCGCTCGTCTTGGGCTTTTCAGCCGCAACCGCTGCAGCGCCGGTGTCGAACGTGCCGGTCTTGGCGCTCGGCGCGCCCACGGGCTCGCCCTCGGCCGTGGCGTTGCACAGGCGCAGGTACTGGTCGACGCCGCCGGGCATATGCGTCAGATGACCGTCAAGCAGCGCCCACTGCTGGTCGGTCACGCGCTCCATCAAAAAGCGGTCGTGCGTCACCAGGATCAGCGTGCCCGGCCAGCCGTCGAGCAGGTCCTCGACAATCGCCAACATGTCGGTATCCAGGTCGTTGCCCGGCTCGTCCAGGATAAGCACGTTAGGCTCGTCCAGGATCGTCAGCAGCAGCGACAGGCGACGGCGCTGCCCACCCGAAAGGTCGCCGATGCGGCTCCAGAGCTGCTGCGTCGTAAAGCCCAGGCGCTCGCAAAGCTTCTCGGGCGAGGTCTCCTTGCCGTCGATGACGTAATACTTCTTATAGTTGCTCAGCACCTCGCGGATCGTGTCGCCCATGTAGGGCTCGAGCTCTTCGAGCTGCTGCGATAGCAAGCCAAAACGCACTGTTTGGCCGATCTTCACGCGGCCACGCAGGGGCTCAATCTTGCCCCTGATCACATCGAGCAGCGTCGACTTGCCGGCGCCGTTCTCGCCCAAAAGACCATAGCGGTCGCCCGCACCAATGAGCCAGGTCACATCAGTCAGCACCTGCTTGGGCACGCCGCCGGCATCCGCATAGCCGGCGTCAACGTCGATCACGTCGATGACCTGCTTGCCCAGGCGGCTCACGGCGAGGCGCTTGAGCTCCAGCTCGTCGCGCACGGGCGGCACGTCGGCGATCAGCTCGCGGGCGGCATCCACGCGAAACTTGGGCTTGGTGGAACGAGCCTGGGCGCCACGGCTCAGCCACGCGAGCTCCTTGCGCGCCATGTTGCGACGGCGCTCCTCGGTAACGGCGACCATGCGGTCGCGCTCCACACGCTGCAGGATGTATGCCGAGTAGCCGCCCTCGAAGGGATCGACCTGGCCGTCGTGGACCTCCCACATGCTGGTGCAGACCTCGTCCAAGAACCAGCGATCGTGCGTGACCACGAGCATCGCGCCCTGACCGCGCTGCCAACGGGCCTTTAAGTGACGCGCGAGCCAGTTGATGGTGCGCATGTCCAGGTGGTTGGTGGGCTCGTCGAGCATGAGCACGTCGTAGTCGCCAATCAGCAGGCGCGCGAGGTCCACGCGGCGGCGCTGGCCACCCGAAAGCTCGCTCACCTTGCCCTCCCAGGGCACATCGCTCATGAGGCCGGCCAGAATCTGGCGCGTGCGGGGGCTCGAGGCCCACTCGTACTCGGGCGTGTCGCCCACAACGGCATGATGCACGGTATCGGTGTCGACAAGCTGGTCTTTTTGACCGAGCAATCCGATCGTGGTGCCGCGGCGATGCGTCACGCGGCCGTCGTCGGGCTCCAGCGTGCCCGCGAGCACGCTCAGCAGCGTCGACTTGCCGTCGCCGTTTTTACCGACGATGCCAATACGGTCGCCCTCGGCCACACCGAGCGTTACGCTGTCGAAAATATGCTTGGTGGGAAACTCTAGGCTGACGGAATCGCATCCCAAAAGAATCGCCATATGCCCTGCTCCTTCGTAGAAATTCAACGTTGTCCATGATAGCAGCGAGCCCCACCCGAAAACCTACTAAAAAGGGACAGGTTTATTTTGGCAGGTTTTATCTGGTCAAACGCCGGAACACCCAAGTGCGTACTATGGTAAAACGTTAAACCTGCCAAAATAAACCTGTCCCTTTTTGGCAGGTCGACGGCCGCACACGACGCAAAAAGGCGGGCCATCTCCCGCAAGAGATGACCCGCCTCTCCAATCAGTCCCGTGGCGACCGTGGCCGCCGCGGGCCTCAAGCATGTCCCGGACTAGGAGAACATGCCGGTGAGGTAATCATTCAGCCGCTGATCCTTGGGCCGTTGGAAAATCTCGTCAGTCTCGTCGTACTCGACCATATCGCCCATGTAGAAGAACGCCGTGCGGTTGGACACGCGCGACGCCTGTTCCATGTTGTGCGTCACGATGACGATGGCGCGCTCAGCCACAATCGACGACATAAGATCCTCGATCGCCAGCGTCGAGATGGGGTCGAGCGCCGAGCAGGGCTCGTCGAACAGAATCACGTCGGGATTGAGCGCCAGCGTGCGCGCGATGCACAGGCGCTGCTGCTGACCGCCTGAAAGCGCATAGGCGCTCTTGTCGAGCTTGTCCTTGACCTCGTCCCACAGCGCCGCGCCGCGCAGACTCTCCTCGACCATGCGGTCGAGCTCGTCATGGTCGGTGATGCCGTGGCGCTTAGGCGCAAACGTGATGTTGTCGCGAATGGACTTGCGGAACGGATTAGGCTGCTGGAATACCATGCCAATGGAACGGCGCAGCTCGTACGTGTTCTCGGTCTTGGTGTTCACGTTGCGCCCGCGGTAGTTGATCTCACCCTCCACGCGGCAACCGCGAATCTCGCGATTCATCAGGTTGAGGCTACGCAAGAAGGTCGACTTGCCGCAGCCCGAAGGCCCGATGAGCGCCGTGATCTCACCTTTGTGGAAGTCGAGCGACGTATTGTGCAGCGCATGGTGGTCGCCATAGTACACGTTGACGTCCTTGGTGGAGATCACGACCTCGTCGCTCACGGCCTTGCCGCTCACGCGAACGCGCTTTTCGCTCTCCCCCACACTCGACAGAAAGTCCTGGGTCTCGGACGTGGCCGCCTCGGTTGCGGGCGTTGCATTCATCTCGCTCATTCGGCCGTCATCTTCCTTGCCAGTTGCTTGCCCACGATGCGGGCAATTACGTTAAACAGCAGCACGCAGACCATCAGCAGTGCGGCGGTGCCCCAAACGATCTGCTGGGCCTCGGGGCTGCCCTCGCCGTAAATCTTGTAGATATGCACGGCGAGCGACTCACCGGGGCGAAACACGTTCCAGGCGCAAGTGGGGCTCGACAGGTTAAAGCTCAAGAAATTCAGGCGAACTGGCGAGCTCATGCCCGAGGTAAAGAGCAATGCTGCGGCCTCGCCAAAGACACGGCCGGCCGAAAGCACGATGCCGGTCACGATGGCGGGCATGGCCTCGGGAATCAAGATGTGCAGCGTTGCCTCCCAGCGGGTGAGGCCCATGGCCAGGCACGCATCGCGCTGGGCCTGCGGCACGTCCTCGAGCGCCTGCTGAATCACGCGCACCAAGATGGGGATGTTGAACATGGTGAGCGCGACGGCGCCGGAGATGATGGAGTACTTCCAGCCCAGCTGCACCGAGAACACCAGAAAGCCGAACATGCCGACGACGATGGAAGGCAGCGAAGACAGCGTCTCGATGGCGGTGGAGGCAATGTCGCGGACGGGTCCGTCGGGTGCGTACTCAACCAGGAAGACTGCGCCGCCCAGGCTGATGGGCACCGAGATGACCAGGGTGATCAGCAGCAGGTAGAACGAATCGAACAGTTGATAGAGCACGCCACCCTGGGTGCCGTTGGCGCGCGACGGCTCCGTGAGGAAGCCCGGCTTAAACAGTGTCGAGATGCCCTCGAACAGGATATAGGCCACCATGGAGACGACGATGAGCATGACGATGGCAACGATCGCCGTCAGCACGCCCGTGGCGATGCGGTCCTGCTTTTGGACACGCCCGAGTCTCGCCTCGTCGATGTGGATGCGCGTGCTAGCCACGAGCCTTCGCCCCCTTGCGGCCAATGAGATGGATGATCAGGATGAAGATGAGGCTCATGCCCATCAGTAGCAGACCGAGTGCCCACAGGACGTCGTCCTGGGCCGAGCCCTCGGCATAGACCGCCATGGACGTGGTGAGCGTGGTGGTGATGGTGGACGCCGGCGACAGTAGCGACGTCGGCATGGCCTCGATACCGCCGATGACCATGCGCACGGCGAGCGTCTCGCCAAAGGCGCGGGTCATGCCAAGGATAACTGCGGTCATGAGCGACGGCATGGCGGACTTGAGCACCACGTGCCAGATGGTCTGCCAGCGAGTGTAGCCCAGCGCGAGCGAACCCTGACGGTAGCTATCGGGCACGGCGCGCAGGCCGTCGACAGAAAGCGTGGTCATCGTCGGCAGGATCATAACGGCCAGCACGATGGCGCCGGGCAGGATGCCCAGGCCCGTGCTCACGTGGAAAACGCTCTTCATAAGGCCGACGACCACATGGAAACCGATCAGGCCAAAGACGACCGAGGGAATACCGGTCAAAAGCTCAATAAGCGGCTGAAAGATCTTGGAACCAAATTTGGGTTGGATCTCGACCGCAAAGATGGCAGAGCCGATGGCGATGGGCAGCGCGATGAGCGTGGAGAGCACCATGACCGAAAACGAGGTGATGATCAGGGGCAGGGCACCGGTATAAGGCAGGCCGTTATCAGCCGTGTTGGCCAGGTCCCACTTGGTGCCGGTAAAAAACTCGACGACCGAGACGCCGTCCTTGACAAAAGCCGAGAGGCCCTTTTGGGCGACCATAAAGATGAGCGCGGCAACGACAAGCGTCACGAGCGCGACGCACGCGCCCGTGACGCCCAGGCCCACGTTCTCAAGGTCGCGCTTTGGCAGCTGTTTTGCCATTGCAAACCTTTCCGGGGGCGATTACTTATTTAGCGGAGACCTTGCCGCTGGCGTCCTTGACGACCTTCATGGCAGAGACGGGGATGAAGCCCTGCTCCTCGACGAGCTTGCCCTGGACGTCGTCGGAGAGCATGAACTTCAGGAAGGCCTTGGTAGCCTCATCGGCGTCCTTAGAGCAGTACATGTGCTCGGTAGCCCAAATCTTGAAGGAGTTGTCGGTGACGTTCTTGCTCTTGGGCTCGACGCCCTCGACCTTGACGGCGTTGAACTTGGAGTCATCGAAGTGCGAGAAGTCGAGGTAGGAGATGGCGTTGTCGGTGCTGGCGATCTGAGTCTGGACGTCGCCGGACTTATCGAGCTCGGCGTCGCCCTTAAAGTCGACGGCCTCGTCGCCAAAGACGGCAGCCTCGAAGGTGGCGCGGGTGCCGGAGCCAGCCTTGCGGTTGAGGACGACGATGGTGGCGTCGTCGCCGCCGACCTCCTTCCAGTTGGTGATCTGGCCGGAGAAGATGCCCTTGAGCTGTTCGAGGGACAGGTCGTCGACCTTGACGTTCTTGGAGACGACGGGGCCCATGCCCACGACGGCGACCTCGTGGTCGACGAGGTTCTTGACCTGATCGGCCTCGAGCTTGCTCTCGGCGAAGACGTCGGAGTTACCGATGGTGACGGTGCCGGCGGCGACAGCGGTCAGGCCCTTGCCCGAACCGTTGCCCGAACCGGAGATGGAGACGTCGGGGTTGGCATCCATGAACTTCTCGGCAGCGGCCTCGACGAGAGCCTGGAACGAGGAGGCACCGTCGTAGGTCACCTCGCCGGAGACGGACTTGGCAGCAGCGGCGCTACCCTTGTCGGCGGCGTCGGATGCGCCGGAGCCGCCGCAACCAACGAGACCGAGGCCGACGATGCTGGCAAGACCACCAGCGAGGCCGAGGAACTGACGACGAGAATAAGCCTGATCGAGCATGATCTTCCTTTCATACATGCGACTCGCGGGCGCCCTGCCCGCTTTGCTGTTAGGAAAGATACGGCCCCGATCGGGCAGCGCCCGCGCCAACTGCGGTTTCTTACGGGTATTTGATAGACCCTTACCGCAAGCTCTACCCAGCCTTTACAAACGGATAACAATCCAGCGCCGAACATGGCGCACCTTTTACACCAGAGGAAAGTAGTCATTGGGGACGCTCTTAAACGACTAGTCGTTGGGTGTTCCTATAGTTTTGTCAACCGTCGGGGCTACTCCCGGTAGGGCACCCGGTCGCGCATCACGGCGTATATCGCCCTGAGCCGCTTCCTAGCGACGGCCTTGAGCGCCCGCCCGTGCCCCATGCCCCGCGCCCTGCAGGCCCGGTAGTACTCGCCGTAGCGCCCCGAGGACCTCACCAGGCTGTTGCACGAGAAGATCAGCAGGGACTTGAGCCTCGCGTCGCCGCGCCTGGACGCCCTGACCGACCTCACCGACGTGCCGGAGCTCCTCACCCTCGGGGCTATGCCGCAGTACGAGGCCAGGTGGTCGTGGTCCGGGAACCTCCCGATGTCGACCGACACCGCGAGCTGCGCCGCGGTCCTCGGGCCGATGCCGGGCACGGTGAGCAGGCACGCGTAGGTCTCGTCGCCCTCGAGCAGCGCCGCCGTCTCGGCCTCGAGGGCCCCGGCCTCGTCGAGGGCCTCCGATATCCGGGCGGCCAGGAACCTGACCTGCCTGTTCTCGGCCTCGACGAGCGCCGGCGGGGGCGCGGTGGAGGCGGCCGCGGCCTCCCCGGCGG